>Ga0302191_10000030_pt1 | contig 78262 bp, 63 predicted proteins | sample II_Bog_E3_1_FD_198775 | JGI IMG/M metagenome (GOLD analysis project Ga0302191, IMG submission 198775) | Peat permafrost microbial communities from Stordalen Mire near Abisko, Sweden - II_Bog_E3_1 | ecosystem: Environmental > Terrestrial > Soil > Wetlands > Peat | place: Sweden: Abisko...
CTACATGAGCGAATTTTGTTATAAATTTAATAGAAGGTATTTGGGCCAAAAGCTCTTTGACCATTTATTAGTTGCAGCAGTAGAGAAGCCATGGTACACCCTTAGGTAGGCAAACGGATAGTCATTAAAATTTTTGTACGCAAAAAAAGACCCACACAGGGGATCTGAAGTTATTTGATAATGTCAGGATTTGGGCTTGATCAGAAAAGGGATAGAAACTATTTGTATTGTCTCATGTCTCAATACCTGTCTGCCGACAGGCTGACTCATATTGCATGTCTATAAAAAAAAGACCCACACAGGGGATCTGACGTTAAGTTGCTAAAGTCAGGATTTGGGCTTAGCTTTCTCGCTGTAATCCGCCGTTAACCTGTTTTTTGGACGAGGGCACTGATTAATTAGATCAGTGCCGCGGCCCGCCATTGAGAAAGACGATTATTAGGCCCGGTTAAATATTAATATCCAACTAACGCATCGTTCTGTGTGGGGTTATTTTATAATAAATTTGTATCACGCAGTTAGTGCTTTTGTATTGTCTCAATACTCAATACTAATTACTCAATACTTATTAAATTCAAAGAACTACTGTGAAGTTACACCTTTAGGATTAATTTTGAAGTATGAAGAGAACTTTTTTTGTTTTTAGCATCTTTTTTATTGCGGCACTGTTTTTTTTGAATTCCTGCAGGCAGTGCAGCATGCCGAAGGATGCAAAACCGGCTGGTGATAAGGATACTACCTTTCACATCAAGGAGATGGATGACATCAATGACGCGATCAAAAGGGATTCGCTCAATCCTACCCTTTATTTCCGTCGCGCCCAGCTCCACCAGGGGCAGAATGACCTGAAGTCTGCCCTTTCTGACATGTATCTGGCCGTGATGCTTGACTCTGCCAATAGCGATTACAATCTCTACGCTGCTGACCTCTTTATGCAGAGCAATGAGCCACGTCGCGCAATAGCATGGATGGACAGGTCTATCGCAGCAGACTCTGCCAATATCAAATACTACCTCTATGGAGGCAAGTTCGCCTATCTGATCAAAGATTATCCGCTTGCGCTCAGCCATTTTAACCAGGCCATCACCAGGGATATGTTCAATGCTGATATATATTACTACAAAGGCATGGTATACAAGGAAATGGGGGATACCGCTAAGGCGCTGTCCTCTTTTCAGACCTGTGCGGAGCAGAACCCTAAGAAAGCTGATGCTTTTCTACAGATCGGTCTGATACTACAGCAGCGGAAGGATAAAATGGCGGACAAATACCTGGATAATGCAGTAAAAGCTAATCCCAAAGCGACTGATGCCCTCTATGCCAAAGGCTACGGCGAGATGGAGGCGGGTAAGTATGAACAGGCGATATCGACCTTCAAACAGGTCATTGAGGTAGACTTCAAAAATGAAGATGCGCTATATGCCATCGGTCAGAGCTATATGGAGATGGACTCGCTGAAGGAAGCCTACAAATACTTTAACATGGCCATCAAGATGGACCCCAAATACGCTGAGGCATACTACAAAATGGGCCGCTGTGCAGAGGAGTTTAAAAACTATGACGAGGCCAAATCACTCTACCAGCAATGCCTGAATATCAAACCCGACTATAAACTGGCAAAGGACGGAATGAAAAGGTTGGGAGGGAATTGAAAATTGATATTGAGAATACCCTGATATCTCTCATCATCTTTCAAATTTGCGTTCTTTGCGGCTTTGCGGTAGATTATCATTCAGTTTTGGCGTTTTTTCTTACTTTTAGCCTAGTTAAAACCAAATCTTTGAAGTTCATACTCTTTGACCCGGTCCGTACCCGTCAGGACCTTTTGCCGCTCACTTATACCCGTCCCATCGCAGACTGCAGGCTGGGTATCATGACCATTCGCGAGAAGTGGGAGCATTTCTTATCTGAAAAAACATTGTCCCTCACTGAGCCATATCTGGAGGCGAAATTTCCGTTTACTGTATTAGCTCCCTCTCCTTCGGAGAGGTCGGGGGGAGAGGTCGGTGCTCATATATATATCAATGGCTCTGTCATACCAGATGCCTCACTTGTGGTACAGATCAGATATCTCAAGGAAGAACAAGCACTGATAGACGGCACACATGTCATAGCTTATCACTCTGCCAAACCGCAACTCAACTACGAGAACATCGAAGCGATAGCAGCTTCAGCGGATAAAGTAAGCGCAGGTTCTTATAGCAAGATCAGTTTCCCTTATGATATTTTTAAAATGAATGGCGCTGAGATCGTAAAGGATTTTGAGCTATTGACCAAAGGTCGGGTATCACAGTCACTCAGCGAGACCAATACTTTACTTGGTGACGCTTCGCATATATTCATCGAGGAAGGCGCTTCAGTCGAGTGTTCTACATTCAATGTCAAAGGCGGCCCTATATATATCGGGCGAGATGCGGAGATCATGGAGGGATGTCTGGTTCGCGGGCCCTTTGCGCTGGGCGATCACGCAGGGCTCAAGATGGCTGCCAAGATATACGGCGCTACTACTGTCGGCCCGCACTGCCGTGTAGGCGGCGAGGTGAGCAATGGGGTTTTCTTTGGCTATAGCAATAAAGGCCATGATGGTTTCGTCGGAAACTCTGTGATAGGAGAGTGGTGCAATCTCGGTGCGGACACCAATACCTCAAACCTCAAGAATAACTATGGCAATGTCGACGTGTGGAACTACCGCGAAGGGAAATATGTGTCTACAGGAATGCAGTTTCACGGGCTGATAATGGGCGACCACTCCAAGAGCAGCATCAATACCATGTTCAATACCGGTACAGTAGTAGGTGTGGCGGCAAATGTTTTTGACAGCGGTTTCCCTGATAAATTTATCCCCTCATTCACATGGGGTGGTGCTGAGGGCGTAGAAACATTCAGGTTTGATAAGGCTCTCGAAGTAGCAGTGCGTATGATGGAGCGCCGTCATGTCGAACTGACACAGGCTGATATTGATATATTGAAAGTAGTGTTTGAGAAAGATAAAATATACAGGGCCAAATGAGACAAAAAATAATAGCTGGCAATTGGAAGATGAACCTCACACTGGCTGAGGCGGTGAAACTTGCCGCAGATATTAAGTCGGATGAAGCATCATACAAGCATCAGGTGATCTTGTGCCCAGCTTTTCCATATTTGACCTCATTGCAGAATGAACTCAAAGGAAGTAAAATAAAACTTGGCGCGCAAAACTGCGCCGACAGGGAGAATGGAGCATTCACAGGAGAGGTATCGGCTCCCATGCTGGCATCTATGTCTCTGCCCTATGTCATCATCGGCCATAGCGAGCGCAGGATATACTATCACGAGTCACATGAGACACTGAAAGAAAAGATGAACCTGGCCTTGCGATACGGATTATTGCCTATCTTCTGTTGCGGTGAGACGAAGGACATCAGAATAGATGAGAAGCAGGGAGTTTATGTCAATAAGCAACTCGAAGAAAGTTTATTTCACCTAAGCGATGATGATATAGCAAAGGTGGTCATAGCTTATGAACCTGTGTGGGCCATCGGTACCGGTCTCAATGCCACTCCTCAGCAGGCACAGGATATGCATCATTTCATCAGAGAGAAGGTCAGCGCGAGATATGGAATCGGAATAGCTGAGCGAATAATTATTCTTTACGGCGGGAGTGTGAAACCTGATAATGCCGCAGAACTTTTCTCTCAGTCTGATGTAGACGGCGGCCTGGTGGGTGGCGCCTCGCTCAAGGCAGATGATTTCAAAAAGATCATACTTTCTATTTAATAATTGCATTCAATTTTCAAATTGCCGAATTCTCAAATTATAATTCAATACGAGTTCTTTACTAAGGATGAGTCCAAGCGTGATTTTATCATTTCCTTACTACCTGAGGTGGGTTTTGATGGATTTGAGGAACAAGAAGAGTCTGTGAAAGCCTTTATCCCCAAAGAATCATGGGACCAGGAGGCGATACTGGATATCCTTGCCCAAAATGAACTGGGTAATATTGAATTTAAACAGACTGACATAGCACCCAAAAACTGGAATGAAGAATGGGAGAAAAATTTTGAGCCGGTCATCATAGCCGGCAGGGTAGGCATCAGGGCGCCCTTTCATGCGACTCAAGGTGCTGAATATGAGCTTATCATAGAGCCAAAAATGTCTTTTGGTACAGGCCATCATGCTACTACCTCTCTGATGATACAGCAGATGCTGGCTATGGATATGAAGGGTAAGACGGTGGCTGATTTCGGCTGTGGTACAGGTATACTGGCGATAATGGCAGAGAAACTGGGTGCGGCATCAGTCGTAGCCATAGACCATGAAGAATGGGCGGTAGAGAATAGCAAAGAGAACCTTGGGCGCAATAATGCCGTAAAAGTGACGGTGCTTTTTGCTGATAGTATGGACAGCAGTCAGGCCCGGTTTGATATCATGCTGGCCAATATCAATCGCAATGTAATTATGAAAAGTTTGCAGTCCTGGCGAAATTTTTTGAGGCCCGGAGGCGTTTTAGTAGTTAGTGGTATATTAGTGACCGATACAGATGATGTATCAGTCATGGCAGTAAGCTCAGGTTTTTTGGTGGAGAAAGTACTCACCGAAAATGGCTGGGCGAGCATTTTATTTAAAAGTAATTAAGTTTAGGCATTATAAATTTTCGTTCCCTGAGACCAACACCCTGAAAAAATGATAAAAAAGATCTTTACCATCACGCTGATACTGATCGCATCGACGGGCCTGATACAGGCACAAGTATTGTCCTCTTTTCCTACTGAGAAAGATAAATTCATCAAAGCTGTAGACGAGATGATGAAGGCCAGCAGGTCAGAAGCTTTGGCCAAAACCAACGAGGAGTTTAATAAAAATGTAAAAGACGGCCTGATCACTGATGCACAGATACAGGAGATCATAACGACTGCCAATATCATGGCGCCGCGAAACCTGCAGCCATTTCCCTACTATAATGAATTCTTTATCACTATTAATGATATGGTAAAGAATAAGGTGAGCGCTGATCGGTTTTCAAACTGGTTGAAAGTTTGTGCCAGTGTAGCAAGAAACCTGAAGAAAGGAGACAATAAAGACCTGATCAAGTTTCTTGAATTCTCTACAGCTATTTTTAAATATAATGCCATGTATCATTCCATGTCACGTACATGGATGTCGGATGCTGCAAATTATACCTTGTCATACGAAAATGCAAAGGCTGTCGTGTCCTTTCCGGCATCTAAACTTACGGGAATGTCTACTACGGATACAATTTTTATTTATAATACCAGCGGTAAGTATCTGCCCAGCGAAAACAAATGGTACGGCAAAGGCGGAAAGGTGGACTGGTCCAGAAATAAGATCAGCGCCGGTGATGTCTATGCCAATATTAAATCTGATTATGTCATCAATTTTGACAATACCTCATATACGATTGACTCTGTAGAATTCTACTACAAAGAATTTTTTCAGACGCCTCTTTATGGTAAGTTCACTGATAAATTTGTATCCGGTGGAAACGATTCAGCTGCTTCTTATCCGAGATTTAACTCCACAGGTAGAAACATAACCATGAAAGAGATAGTGCCAAATGCTACCTATATGGGGGGATTTGGACTATGGGGAGCAAAGGTGATGGGAGTAGGCGTACCTGATACTCCTGCATCAGTGACCTTCTACCGAAAGGATAAGAAGCGTATGCTGACCGCATATTCCCAGTCCTTTACCATAAAGAAAGGACAGGAGATCAGTTCGCCCAAAACAGAGGTAATGATTTTTAACGGCAATGATACCATCTATCATCCCGAGCTAACTCTGACCTATAAAGCGAGGACAAATGAGGTTAAGATGCTCCGCGGTGAATCGGGCATATCTAAATCAAAATTCTTTGATTCCTATCACAATCACGAGTTTGAAGTGGATGCTATCATATGGAACCTTGACTCCTCGCGAATGAAACTCCAGACTTTGAATGGTGTGGGACAGGTAGGATCGATATTTGAATCGAATAATTACTTCAATAAGGAGAGGATCAGAAAGATACAAGGTGGTGCATCATATGAACCGCTATCCATCATCAAAAGACTGTATGAGAAGACAGGAAGCAAACAACTGAACGCTACTGACCTAGCCCGTGCCATTGACCCGCATCTCACCGAAGAGCAGGCTAAGTCACTATATTATGAGTTGGTCGAAATGGGTTTCATCAGGTATGATGAGGCTGCAGGTATCGTGACGATGAGAGATAAGGTCATCAACTATGTCATGTCAAACTCAAAAAAGGTGGACTATGATATTATCAGGATCAAGTCCGTTCCTAAAGACGGGATCGATTATATAGATCTGAAAAATAACAACGTCGAGCTGAAAGGAGTTTCATCCGTGCCGATCAGTGATACGGCCAGTGTTGTGATCTTCCCGGCTAATAAAACTATTGAACTGCAAAAGGACCGTGATATGGAGTTCGACGGATTGGTATATGGTGGCCGCCTTGATTTCTTTGGCAAGAAATATAAGTTTGCCTATGCTCCCTTTACGATCGACCTGAATAACCTGGACTCTATGCGGATCAATATCCCTGACAGTGCCAATAGTGTAGATGAATATGGTCAGCCAAGGTTGAGGACATTGCTGACTGATATCATTGGCGTCAAAGGACTGCTGGAAGTAGATGCACCAATCAATAAATCAGGTCGTACACGCCTATCGCAGTTTCCGAAGCTGACTACTAAGGACAAATCATATGCTTCATATGAAGACCCCAATATAGCAGGTGGAGCATACAAGAAAAAAGATTTTTTCTTTGAAATAAATCCATTCCATCTGGATAGCTTGAATTCATTTACACCCGCAGTCATCCACTGGGCAGGAAGGCTCGTATCAGCCGGCATATTGCCCGATATCAAAGATACACTCCATATCATGCCTGATCTGTCTTTGGGATTTGATATCAATACCCCGGACAAAGGACTGGATCTATACAAAGACGGCAGTAAATATGAGGGCGGAGTGACCTTGAATCATAAAGGCCTATCCGGGAAAGGAAAGGTCGATCACCTGACCGCTACTTTTACTTCTCAGGATATAATGTTTTACCCTGATTCATTTCATGCCACGGCAGATACTTTTCATATCAAAAAGGTATTGGATGGTGTGCGGACACCCGAAGTAGTCAGTGGAGGTAATCCTGTATTCTGGAAACCTAAGAGCGATAGCATGTTAATATTTATGAAAACGTCACCGTTCTCCATGTATGAAGACCAAACCAAACTGAAAGGCACCCTGCTTCTCACTGGCAAAGGACTACGCGGCAGTGGCCTGCTGGACTGGAAAGAAGCTAACCTGACATCAAAGGATTTTCAATTCAAGTCGGATGATCTGGCTGCTGATACTGCATCAATGGACATTAAGTCCATATCAGGAGATAAGATCACTTTCAAGACGCCAAACGTAAATGCGAAGATCGATTTTAAGAACCGTGTGGGGGATTTCAAAACCAATACACCGAATATCCCTACGGAGTTTGCTTATAATAATTTCAAGACCGGTATAGGTGAGTTTAAGTGGTATATTGATAAGAAGATACTGGACTTTAATGTGCCGAAAGGAAGCAACGGAGAGTATTTCACATCTACTCGCGCCAGCCAGCTGGGTTTAAAATTTTTGGCCAAAAGGGCTACTTATAATCTTGAGACATCCATATTACGCGTAGAGCAGGTACCTTATATCAATATAGCTGATGCCAAAGTAATACCCGATAGTGGTATAGTGGTCATACAAGGCGAAGCAAAAATTGACCAGTTGAAAAATGCCCTTATCTATGTAGATACACTTACTAATAAACACAAGATCACAAATTGCACCATCGACATCATTAGCAAAGCAGAACTCAGAGGCTCAGGAGAATATAGCTTCTCGACTGCCGGCCATAAAGATGAGCGCATAGTATTCAATGATATTAAATGTACCAAAGAGACAGTTGGGGAAAAGAAAAAAGACAAATTTGATGAGTACAGCCTTGTAGCAAAAGGGGATATAGGAGATAGTACTAATCCATTCTTTATCTATCCCAATGTCACTTACAAAGGGGAAGCATATCTTTATGGCAAGAACCCATATCTGTTTATGAAAGGCTATGCTAAGATAAATTTCAAGAATCCTGATGTGACTACCAGTGATTTCAAAATCATAGATGATGTGAACCCGGATACACTTTTCCTGCATTATGACTCTGCTACCAAAGCCTCTGATGGCTCCAGGATAGTCACAGGTATCTATTTTGATAAGCAGGGTGAGCTGCCGGCGATGTATCATGCTCTGTTTACTCAGATACATAACTCGACTGATCTATGTATGTTCAAAGCTCCGGGAATAATAACATACAACGCTAAATCAAATGAATACCTCATAGGTGATGAGGATAAAATAAAACATGGCGCTCTCGAAGGAAACCTGCTCAGGTACAATGATGATAAAGGAATGATAAAAGGTGAAGGCGAAATGAGTTTGGGGGCAGACTTTCAGGTCATTAAGTATGAAGCTGCCGGCACGATGGAAGCAGACCTCAAGAAAAAGCAGTATACCTTCAATATGACCTTCGGTCTGGACATGAAGACCGGTAATAAATCTCTGGATGAAAAATTCCAGACCATCATGTTCAATGACAACACTGACCTGCCTGATATAAACTATGAAGGGGATAAATTCAAAAAGATATATGCCACTCTGGCTGATAGCAAAGTGGACGATAAGCTGATCAAGAATCTGGAAACTGTACCGCTGTTTGTACGGCCTAAAGATTTCAACTATTATCTCGTTTTCTCCGATGTCAATTTCATCTATGATGCCGATGACCTGACGATACGCTCATATGGCAAGATCGGTGTCGCATTCGTGGGGGACAAAGGGATACACAAGAAGCTCGATGGCTATATCGAGATCGGGCTGAAGAATAATAATTTCAATATTTATCTCAAGACCGGAGCAAATGAATGGTTCTTCTTCGAATATAAACCTAATAGCCTCGGACTGATATCATCTTATGATGATTATACCCGTATCGTGGGTACCATGATCATGACACCGGCAGAAAAACGCAAGATAACCGGCGATAAGAACCAATGGTATGTGATCAATCTTGGTTCGACTATTAATAAAGGGGCCTTTCTCGATGCTATGAAGGAAAAGAACAGCCCGCTGCTGCCGATTGAGAAGGTCAAACCTAAAATACCAAAGGATTCCACAGCTCTCAAAGCTGCTCCAAGAGGTGGCGACTCACCGAAAGCTGACTCTACAGCTGCCGCTGCGCCGCAAACCAGTAAAACTCCTGTGGATACTGCCAAAGCTGCTGCGCAAAAGAAAGAAGACGCAATGACGCCGGCACAGAGAAGGGCAGCTAAGCTCAGGAGCAAGGCCGGTCAGGAAGAATCGGCACCGGCACCAACTCCGGTACCTGTAGCGGATACATCTGCTGCGAAACAACCCGCAGCTATGCCTCCTGCTGCTCCGAAACCATCTGTAGATACCACAACTAAGTCCATTAAGCAACCTGATCCGGTACCCGCTACACAGCCAGTAGTGACGCCACCGATACCTGTGACACAGCCTGTCGTGACTCCACCAGCGCCAGTCACCACAACCGTAGATACAACAAGCAAAGTTATTAAGCAACCCGATCCTGTGCCAGTCAAACAGCCTGATCCCGTGCCTGTAAAACAACCGGAGGTGACCACTCCGGTGCCAGTGACACCGCCTGTCGTAACCCCGCCAGTGCCGGTCACAACACCTGTGGATACGACTAATAAGATCGTCAAGCAACCTGATCCTGTGCCAGTAAAACAACCGGAGGTGACCACTCCGGTGCCAGTGACACAGCCTGTCGTAACCCCACCAGTACCGGTCACAACACCCGTAGATACGACTACCAAAGTTATTAAACAACCCGATCCTGTGCCGGTGAAACAACCTGAGGTGAATACTCCTGTACCTGTGACACAGCCTGTCGTGACCCCACCGGTACCGGTCACAATACCTGTAGATACTACCACTAAAATAATTAAGACAGTACCTGTTGTGCCTAATCCGGTCGCACCTATTGATTCAAGTACTATCAAACAATCAGTTCCTATGCCTGCTGATACCAGCGGACATAAGTAAAAAAATAAAAAATCACAAAACGATAATATGGCAGAACAAGCACTTAACCCCGAACAGCAGAACCAGATCAATATAGAATTGCCGGAAGATATAGCCGAAGGGATCTATTCCAATTTTGCGATCATAGCACACTCCAATCAGGAGTTTATCATAGACTATGTACGGCTCATGCCAGGCATACCAAAGGCAAAGGTCAAGGCACGTATCGTGCTCACCCCACAGCATGCCAAGCGTTTCATTCGTGCACTCGCCGACAATGTCAAAAAGTATGAGCAACAGTTTGGCGTGATAGAGGACAATGAGAATATCCCTTATCCCATGGGTTTCGGCCCGCCCGCACAGGCTTAGGTTTATTTACGGATTTACGGAATTACGGATTTACAGATTTTTGGCTGTTTATGCTCTATTCTATACACTGCACATCATACGCGTGAGCAATTGAGATTGCTTTAAGGTGATTTATAAGACAGCTTTGTCGGATAATAAAAGGCAAGGTCTTTTCGTTAAATCCTTAAATACACGCTATGCTATTACTGCAAGTCTCTCAGGTCTCTACTGCTATATCTGATTCTGCTGCCAAAGCGGCTGCCGCAGCAGGGGCTCCGCCACCACATATGAGTTTGTTTGACCTGATCCTCAGCGGTGGCTGGATCATGGTACCACTGGGTATCCTGTCAGTATTGGCTATATACTTTATCATAGAGCGCTATCTCACTATTCGCCAGGCTGCCAAAGTAGACCCCAATTTCATGAATAATATCAAAATGATGCTGCTCGATGGCAAAACAGAATCAGCGCTTGCACTCTGTAGAAGCAACAATACCCCCATAGCACGGCTACTCGAGAAAGGGATCAAGCGTCTCGGCAAACCTATCAAGGAGATAGAGAGTGCTGTGGAGAATACCGGCCGCCTCGAAATATATAAACTGGAGAAGAATATGGCTTATCTCGGCATCATATCAGGTATCGCACCGATGCTGGGTTTCGTGGGTACCATATCCGGTGTTATAAAAATATTCTATAACATTTCACTCGCCGACAATATATCGATAGGCCTCATAGCAGGTGGCCTGTATGAGAAGATGATCACCTCCGCATCCGGTCTTGTGGTCGGTATCATTGCACATATCGGGTTTCACTATCTGAGTGCCATGATAGATAGAGTATCATACCAGATCGAGACCACGGCGGTGGACTTTATAGATCTGATCCAGGAGCCAACGAATACCAAATAGACGAGAGACAAGAGATATGAGACTTGAGACGAATTTTTTTGTATTGTCTAACTACTCAATACTAACTACTCAATACTACTTAACATGAGATTCAGGAGACAAAGCAGGATGCGGATGAACAGCGAGATGAAGGCAGACTCGCTCAGCGACATTATGTTCTTTCTGATGTTGTTCTTCCTCATCATGTCTACCATGATCGCGCCCCAGGTCATCAAGATCAAACTGCCTAAAGCTGATGCCGGCAAATCTCTTTCCAAAAGAAACCTGATCCTCTCTGTCAATGCCGACCAAAAATATTTTATTGATAAAACAGAAGTGCCACTCGAAAACCTGGAGCCCGAACTGACCAAAATGATAAAGCCTGATCAGCAATTGACAGTGATCATTCGTGCCGACAAAGATACCCCATGGCAGGATGTGGTCAATCTGGTCGCAGTGAGCAATAAATTAAAACTGAATGTATCATTGGCGGTAGAGAAAGGAACTTAAAATAGACAATAGATGTTAGACCTGAGACAATAGATAGTAAATCCGGTATTTTTGTACTGTCTCAATACTCAATACTAACTACTCAATACTAGATAATGCTGTCACAGCAATTTGAAATAGAAAATCATCGGAAGGAAAATAAAAACCGTCTGAGTGGAGTAGTAGTGAGCATAGCGGTACACGCTTTGATCCTGCTGCTGTTGTTTTTCTATTACATCACTCCGCCGAATCCCCCATACGAGGACAATGAAGGCGGTATGACCGTCAACTATGGTACCTCTGATGTCGGCACAGGCGACCAGCAGCAGTTTACTACTGTACCGGTCACAGTGCAGCAAGAGACTGCGCCTACTCCCGCATCTCAACCTACTGCTTCATCTTCCCCGGAGGACCTTGAGACTCAAAATAACGAAGATGCCCCAGTGGTAGAAAAGAAAACAGAGGTTAAAAAACCAAAAGTAAAACCTAACCCGGATGCAATGTTCAAACCGCAGGCAAAACCGGTAGCTACTACTGCTCCTCAACCTCCAACGCCAAAAGCCGACCCGAATGCGCTCTTTTCGCCGGGAGCCCTTGGCAAACCCAATAAATCTAAAGGTGATGGTGAAGGTGGCGGACAGGGCGACCAGGGGGATATTAATGGTGACCCTAACTCACGGAACTATCATGGCGGTGGCACCGGAAATGGCCCCGGAAGAGGTGGTGATGGTTTAGGTGGTGATAAAAACGTAAGCCTGAGGGGCAGGCATATCAAGGCTAAGCCTAAGTTTAGCTATGACTGTGATGCAAAAGGCACTGTGGTCATGACGATCAAGGTGAGTAAGACCGGTAGAGTGACTAGTGCTGATTTCAGACAGCAGGGGTCCACTACAGAGGATGATTGCCTCATAAACAGGGCCCACCAGTTAGCAATGGAATATACTTTTGATGAAAACTCCACAGCAGCAGATCTGCAGGTAGGAAGTATCACGTTTTCCTTCAAAGAGCGTTAAACAGCTGTTTTAACTGATTTTCATCATGTTTTGGTGTGATGTTTATCAACTGTCAGAGTCAGCATTCTGACAATTCTATGACATTTCTAGCGATGTCATAAACTACATTTGCCCTCAGATTATGGACTGTATACGGCGCAAATCGTTTTTCGCATTTTTTACCTTTCTTTTTATGCTAGGCTCCTTTGGGGGTTTTGCCCAGAGAGAAGTCAGCATATTTGTGTCAGATAGTATTGTCACAAGGCCTATGTCTGATGCTGTCGTCAGAGTTGTACCGCTCTCAAAAACTTCCAAAGAGAAAGGGAGTGCGAACCTCACAGATAAAAATGGCACATATACTTTCCTTTTTACAGAACCTGTAGCCATTCATATCAGCTATTTAGGTTACAAGACCATCAGTGATACCCTGTATACGACTGATAAAAGGACATACCAATTGAAAAAGACTACATCGAACATAGATGATGTAGTAGTGACAGGTCAGTATGCAGCAGGCAGTGCGAGGCAATCTATCTATCAGATGGAAGTATATACAGAAAAAGACATACGCGAAAAAGGCGCCACTAATCTCCGCGAGCTCCTGCAAAATTCGCTGGATATAGACCTTTCCCATGATCCGGTGTTTGGTAGTGGTATCAGCATGCAGGGAGTATCCGGTGAAGGAGTCAAAATACTGCTCGATGGTGTACCGCTAGTGGGCCGCACTAGTGGTATACTGGACATCAGTCAGATAGAACTGAGCAATATAGAGCGCGTAGAACTGATCAAGGGGCCTATGTCTACCATCTACGGCAGTGATGCTACAGGTGGAGTGATGAACCTCATCAGCAAAACCAATCAGGCTGAGAAATTCAATATAAACCTGAAAGGATATTACGAATCTGTGGGTCAATACAATGTATCCCTCAATGGCGGATTAAGCTTGGGAAAGTCGCAGCTTTTTGTTTCCGGTGGCAGGAATTTCTTTGGTGGCTATTCTGCAGTAGATACATCGAGGTATAAAGAATGGGCTCCTAAAGAACAATATTTCGCCAATGCTAAGTATGTCTATAATACGGGCAAATTCAGGATAGGCACCTCACTTACATTCCTACGGGAGCTCATCATAGACAGGGGCAATCTAATGACCAATACGGATTATGCTTTTGATACACACTACCTCACCTATAGGGGTACCGGATCCGTATTCGCGCTCATACCGATAGATAATTATTCAAAACTTGACCTGCTAATGGCCTATTCGGGGTATTATCAGATCATCAACTTCTTTCAGAAAAACCTTGTCACATTAGCAGAAGTACCCGAGCAAGACGCTGCGCCTGATACCTCCATTTATCACGATATCATAGCACGTGCAGTATATACATATACAGCCAAAAAGATCATTAGCCTCCAGACAGGTATAGACATAGATCAGGAATACACACATCAGTCGTTGATCTCAGGTATTGACCAGGCCATGGGTGACTATGCGCTGTTTGCCAGCCTGGCGATCAAACCGGTGGGTGGCCTCACCATACAGCCTGCACTGAGGTTTGCATATAATACTAAGTTTAACCTGCCGCTGCTTGATTTTACAGTCAATAAAACGAGAATAGATGTACCTCTTATACCTTCTCTGAATATCAAATACGACTTTGCAGAGTACTTTTCTATGCGTGCATCGTATGGCTTTGGATACCGCACACCTTCGTTGCAGGAGTTATACTTGTCCTTTCATGATAGTAGCCACGATCTGGACGGCAATCCCAACCTGACACCGGAGAAAAGCAATGCAGGAAGCCTCGAATTTGACTTTCATATCCGTAGAGACGGTCATAGCTTTAGCTTATCCAATACAGGATTTATAAATAAAATAGACAACAAGATCGACTATATCCTCACCAATGCAGCACTTGGCGCATATCAGTATTTTAATATAAACAACTATATGACGATAGGAGGTGAGCATATAGCCCGTTATAACTGGCAGCGTCTCATGCTCAGTGCAGGTGTCAACTATATATACTATCGTGTCGATCTGGGGCAGAGTGGTGAGGTGCCTCAGACTTTATTTAGCCCTGATTTTACATTCAAAGCAGGATACAAGATCCCTAAAGCAGAGATCGGCATCATGATAGCGTATAAGTATACAGGCAAGAAACCGTTGTATTCCCTGGTCAATGGCAATGGCAATGAGCAGGGATATTTGTATTCATATAATACACTCGATGTATCACTGACCAGAAACTTCTGGAAAGACAGGATACAACTGACCTGCGGCGTCAAGAATATTCTTAATGTCAACAATGTTTTGACAAACGGCGCTGTGCCTTTTGGACACTCCAGTTCGGATTCAGAAGATATAAACTGGGGCAGGACATATTTTGTTTCACTAAACTTGCACTTCGCTAAATGAGGAATAGTATAAATAGTCGGAAGTCGCAAGTTACAAGTATGAAATTAAATTCGGCTGGCAAAGTCCCATATACGGCTTTTGGTGCATTGTTGCTCCTTTGCTTATTGCTTTCTTCCTGTTTCAAAGAGAAGCCTATCAAAGCGCCCGTCATCATAACCAATGGAGTCTATACGGCTGATATGGGGGTGAACTATACTCAGCAGCTATATTTCAATATGCAGACGGGTCAGTTTGTTGACTCTAACTCTAAGTATGATTATGACATGGCTTTTGACTGTGGCTTCACTTACAATGTCTGGATCAATGGTGCTAACCTCGCGCTGGTGTGGCGTACCACTAAGACCAATATTCAGGATGTTACTTTCGCAGACACTGTTGGGATCCACTGGCATGAGGAACTCGGCTCGGGCCAACCCGATAGCAATGCAATAGGAGTATGGCAAAATGGCCTGGTATCCAATCAGACAGTTTATATCATCAATCGCGGTATCGATTCAAACGGACACAGCCTTGGATTTGCGAAAATGCAAATGGGAGATTTCTCTACAGGAACCAATAGCTATTCAGTGACCTTCTCTAATATGGACAATAGTAATATGCACACTGTATCAGTGCCAAAAGTAAACAGCAAAAATCTGGTATTCCTTTCTTTCAATGGCGGAGGAGCAGTGCATGATTTCGAGCCGCTCAATACTAATTGGGATTTTATTTTTACGCAGTACAGCGTATGGTTCGGCCCACCCAATAATATTCCATATAAGGTCACAGGTGTGCTAACAAATCCGGCGCAGACCTATTCATATTTTATGGATTCTACGAGCAATTTTGACAGCGTAAGCCTGAAAAATATCAACCAGTCAAAATTCAATACATATCGCGACAATATTGGTTATCTATGGAAGACCTATAGCTTCAACACATCCAGCTATACAGTCAATACTGATTATATCTATATCATAAAAACCGGCAATGGTACTTACTATAAGATGCGGTTTTTGCAGTTCTATCAGCTGGAAAGCGGTTTTGAGACCAAAGGCTATCCCCAGTTTCAGTTATTCCAGCTACAGTAGTTTTAATACCATTTAGACATTAAAATACGGCCCTGTCACCCTGAGCGGAGCCGAAGGGTGACTCACTGGGCTTGTCATAGATTCGGCTACGCTCACTATGACAGTATAGTTTTAATGCCTAATGGTATAAGCGTCCATAAGGCCCGGTGATGAAAGACCGGGTTGGCCCTTCATTCACCGAAACCGATAGCTTTATAATAGATTTGAGCTTTTCTCCGATAACACGGCTGGTAGCAGTAATTACCGACCGTGTTACATTTTCTGAGTGACACAAAGGTCGTTTATCAAAGTTACTGGTATATTAGCGCATGTTTATTTTATTCTTTCACTCGTCCCATGCCCCTCGTCCCTTTTGTTAATGGCTTTGCTTGAGTTTTGCCATCAGATCATCGGAGATCTGGTCTGAATAGACCCCGAAAGCATTGACCAGAATGCCTTTTATGCCTTTATTTTGAGAAGATATCGCGTACACTACCATCTCATCTCCCGGATCGGTCTCACCTTCAAAACGAAACACTTCGTCTATATTGAATTCATCAGCATTTAGATGGATGCCATGCTCGGCACCTGAGAGGACGGTACCTGATAGATTGAAATTTATGGTATAACCGCGTTTTGATAGCTCGCTGACGGCCTGTGTCACTGTTTCATAATAGTGCATAAACTCAGATTTTAGGCTAATTTAGGTATTTATATTATATTTTTATCCTATTTGGAAAGGGAATTATGTGTTTGTAAAATAATTGTCATTTTTAATTCAACACTTATTGTTTTTTTTGGTTAATTCGTATCTTCATTTTCGAAAAACAAATCACAAAGCAATGAAAAAAATCTTCTTACTCACTTTAATAACTATTCTATCCATAGGTTATACTATGGCTCAGGTAGATACCATTTTTTACGAAAGTTTTGCAAACGGTCTCAATCCTGCCTGGGGTAATAACGGTACATCCGGTGGAGGAGCTAATCCATGGGTACAATGGATATACACGACCACCGGCGCAAAGGATGCATATGACAACGGTGCCACTATGACATCTCCTACAGCAGGAAACGGATATATTATATTCGATTCTGACTCACTTGATAATGGCGCTGTAGCAGGTGCATTTGGACTCGGGCCAGCTCCTGCTCCGCAGGTGGTTCAACTCACTACCACAGGGATAGATGTGTCTACTACCCCATATTGCAGGTTAAGCTTCTTCCAATTTTATAGAAATCTTGAGTCTACTACTGCAGTCGGTATCAGTACGGATAGTGTAAACTGGACTATGGATACTATCAATACTACTATAGGGCTGAATGAAAATACTGCCAGCAATAGCAAGATCACAATAGATCTTAGCTCTGTGATTCTGGCCACCTCGGGTGGTCCGAATAAGGTATACATCCGTTTCTTTATGAATGCTTACTATTATTTCTGGATGATAGACGATATCACTATCACTACTCTGCCTGATAACGATCTGCAGGTGAATTACAGTTTTGGTGAAAAAGGTTCTTCTGGTTTATGGTATTCATCTATACCTCTTTCTCAGTTTACGTCTACAGATTCATTTGCCGCTGTTACTAACTATAGTAATATAGGCCAAGTTACCCAGACCAATATAAATACCGACTTTACTCTATACAATGGTAGCTCTTTATTAGGATCTTTAGCTGGTTCTCCTGTCGTAGCTGCTTTGCCTTATGGCGGAGATACGACAGTTCTGCCTGCTTCCGAGTTTGGAACTACCGGCTTGGGAAAATATACTGTAGCGATTGATGTGGTAGCAACTGACTCGGCAAATTTTGAACCTACCAATCTTGATTCTATTAAGTTTACAGTTTCGGATTCGGTGTTTTCCATCGTCAGCTCTTTAGAACAAGTACCGTTTAGCGGGTATTATTTATTAGAGCAAAATGAGGGTATATCATTTAATATAGGAGCTTTGTATGAAGTCACAGATGCAGACACAGTTACCTCTGTCACTACTGCTGTATCCGGAGGTGCAGGAAACTCAGCTCCCGGCACAATTATACAGGCATCTATTTATCCTGTCACTCTTAGCAATAATTCTTCGGGTCAGTTAATTGCTAATTATACCTCAGGTTCTCCACAGGTTTCTACTTTTTCCAAGACACTTGTAGCCGGAGATCTTACTGATGCTAATGCCACTAATGTTACTCCCATTGTCTTGCCAATAAATAATTCAACAGGCAATGCTATTTTGGTGCCGGGTGTATATTGGGTATCCCTTGGCTCCTCTTACAGCCCTGATTCGGATGTAGTTATACCTGCTATGGCTGATGTTCAGCTGGGAGGTTTTGCAGCTGCTCCTGATGGTACCAACCCTAGCACTCAGCTTGACGCGTTCAATAGTGGTGTTCCTTATTGTACTATGAATTTCGGACATTCCCAAAGCCTTTTATATGCTAACTGGACCAGAAGTCCGAATAGTAATGTACTCAAAGTAGGGCAGCCGGTTACCTTCCAGGGCCATTCCAATGGTAGCGGTGCTACTGTTTATAATTGGACCATAGTAGATAGTTCGGCAAATTATCAATACCCTAATCAAACCGGAGGTACAGTAAAAGATACATTTGAGAATCTTACAAATAATGAAGATTCATTCTATGTGTGTGTCACTGCGACAGACGGAGGATATACCACGCTTCCTTATTGTAAATATGTATTGGTCAGGCAGTTGGGTGTAGGTATCAACAATATCGCTCCTCTCAGCGAGTTGACATTAGTGCCAAACCCTACTACAGGTCATATCACCATCAATGCTGACGGAGTAGAGGGATTGGTGTCAACCACTGTGATTGACCTTTTAGGTAATGTTGTGAAGAGTTTCAGCAATGAATCAAATGGCACTTTTACTCAATCATATGACCTGTCCAGTCTGACTAGCGGGATGTATATCATCAAGATAGAAAATCAAGGTGCAGTGGTTACTAAGAAACTGTCTATCAGCAAACAATAATTAATTATAAAAATTTCACGGTAAAGCCTCCTTATTCAGGGGGCTTTACTATTTTTATAGGGTAGGGTGCATGACAGTTTTTTGTGGTTTATCCACATACATCACACATTGCTTTTGTACAATAGTGGAGAATTATGAACATTCCCCAGCTGCACATAGCCTATATTTGTGGAAACCGAATAAGGCGGAATGTATAGGACAAAGGGCTTAATGCACCCCTCAGTAGAAATAAAGGAATTATAACACGAGGATATCATGAAGAAAGAAAAAAAGCAGCTATTGCAGAAAGTGATCACTCTCGCCAATCAAAAGGGCGGTGTGGGAAAGACTACAAGTGCTATCAATATAGCTGCATGTCTGGCAGTACTGGAGTATAAGACCCTACTGATCGATGCCGATCCACAGGCCAATGCCACATCAGGGGTGGGTTTCGACCCGAGGAATATCAAGACCAGCCTATATGAATGCCTGATCAATGAGGTCAAGCCACAGGATATCATCCTCCAGACTGATACACCTAACCTATACCTGCTGCCATCTCACCTCGATCTGGTGGGTGCAGAGATAGAACTCATCAACCATCCTAATCGTGAGAAGATATTCAAACAGGTGATAGAAGATGTCAAAAAAGAGTATGATTTTATCATTATTGACTGTTCTCCGTCACTGGGGCTCATCACAGTCAATGCCCTCACGGCATCTGACTCAGTCATCATACCTGTACAGTGTGAGTATTTCGCACTGGAGGGCCTCGGCAAGCTGCTTAACACTATCAAGATAGTACAGACCAGGCTTAACCCTGACCTGGAGATAGAAGGCATCCTACTGACCATGTATGATCCCCGCCTGCGCCTGTCCAATCAGGTCGTAGATGAGATCAAAAAGCATTTCGAAAACATAGTTTACGAGACAATTATTCACCGCAATACCCGTTTGGGAGAGGCGCCGAGTTTCGGCAAACCTGCTATCATGTACGATGCAGAAAGCAAAGGTTCAATAAATTATATGAACCTGGTTCGTGAAATTTTGCAAAGAAACAATGCCACTAATATTCCCGATGAGGAGAAAGCGTTAAATTTGACAGATAATGATTGACAATAAAAAGAAAGGTGGCCTGGGACGCGGACTGAGTGCCCTGCTGACAGATGACAAAGTATCCGCTGAGAAGGAAATAGGCAAGAGCGCTGTGGCAGCTAATCAGGCTGGTGTGGTGCTATATGTCCCGCTGGCAAATATCGAGGTGAATCCTTTTCAACCGAGATCAACCTTCGAGGAGGAAAGCCTGCAGGAGCTGTCAGAGTCCATCAAGATACACGGCGTGATACAGCCTATCACCGTCCGCAAGATAGAAGGCAATAAATACCAGCTCATAGCAGGTGAAAGAAGACTACGTGCCTCCAAGCTTGCTGCCAAGGCAGAAATACCTGCCTATGTGCGTGCTGCATCCGATCAGGAGTCGATAGAGATAGCACTGATCGAGAATATACAACGCGAAGACCTCAATCCACTAGAAATAGCTATCAACTACAAGAGACTAATGGACGAATGCGACCTGACACAGGACAAACTGGCTGAGAGGCTTAGCAAAAATCGCAGCACAGTGACTAACTTCATACGTCTGCTCAAACTACCGCCGGATATTCAGGCGGCGCTAAGGGACAACAGGATCAGTATGGGACATGCCAAAGCACTGCTCGCGATAGATCACCTACCTACACTACTCAGTGCGTTCAAAGAGACGGTAGCCAAGGGACTCAGTGTACGTCAGACAGAAGAACTGGTAAGAAGTGTCAACGATACGACCATCAAACCACCAAGCACAGAAAAGGCAGCTAATATCAGGGCATCAGAGAATGACATTTTTCTCAGAAAGATCACAGACAAAATAAGCTCTACACTGGGTACACGTGTATCCATCATTCGCACTAAAGAAGGCAAAGGCGAGATCGCTATCAAGTTCTACAACGATACAGACCTGGAGCGTTTAGTAGAGTTACTGACAGACTAATGTATGTCTACAAAATAATAATCATTTCTTTTTTTCTGCTTCTCACGGCGGCTTCTGTCAGTGCGCAGGAGGAAGATGAGTCTGAATTCATAAATCCTCCTAAGCTCGATAGCCCCAGTGTGCAGCAGGAAGAGCAGGAGTTTGATGTGACCGGCAATAAACTCAATGTTGACTCAGCCGTGACCCTTGGCGCTGATACAGTGCTCAAAGCTGATACTATAAAAGGCAAAAAACATAGTGCCGTGACAGCTGTATTATATTCCGCTGCACTGCCGGGCCTGGGACAGGCATACAATAAAAAATACTGGAAGATACCCATCATCTATGCGGGTTTTGGTGGACTAGGCTATGCGCTGTATTATACCAGCCATAATTATAATGAGGCGCGGGCAGCTTATCGCGCAATTGTCAGAAACCAGTTTGGGTATTATATGGGATATACGGATGTGACGGATATCAAATACTTTCGCGACCAGTTCAAGAACTACCTTAACCTCAGTGCACTCGTCACTGTGCTATGGTATGGTCTCAACCTGATAGACGCCGCTGTGGACGGACATCTATACAGCTACAATATGGACAATAAGCTCAGCTTTAATTTCGATCCTTCCTTCATACTGCCCAATACCCTCGGCATGGCGCCGACCACATGTCTCGGGCTATCATTTAATATCAATCTGCTATCTGGGAAACATAAGCCGGTGGTGAATTGAAAATTTAAAATTGATAATTAAACATACTTGACTATGTTTTAATTAATGATAGATTTATATTAGAGATATAAATAAAGCTATAAGATGGGGCCAAAGCTAAACTCAGGGATGTTTTTTATATCGATCCTACTAGCTGCTGTTACAATGAGTAGCTGCGGCACTAACACTACTACTAAAAAAAATACGACCACTACCCCTACAACTGAACTGCAAAAATCGCAACAGAGTAAAGTATTATGGTATAAAGGCTTCCCGGCAAGCCCGCTGCTTATCTATGCTTTTATGCCTCTGCCGGGTGAGCGGCCTGTAACAGTCAGTTTTAATTTTTTTGGTGGACACAATCGTTTTTTTACCGAGCATCCTATAGATTCGACTACAGCAGAACTGCCTGATGGCAAAGGCCGCTTCAGCTATACACTATTAGGTCAGACGGATAATAAAATATATGTGGTACAGACCACACTTACTAAGGGCAGCTATGTATCTCAGGCACTTTTGTTTTTCAGCATCAAAGATCATGTGTTTGATGTGGATAATGATACACCTCGTGTGGGGTCGCTGATTACTCTGGAGCGGTTTTATAAGCTCGGTAGCAAACAGGATGCACAGGTCGCAATTGCGGGAAATAAAATAACGATAGATGAATCAACCGGCGAGAAGAAGCATATCGAAATCTCAACTGACAATGATAACACATCTGCAATCATAAATGATAATAGCTATCCGCCCCTAGGTCTCGCTGGCTCGACAGTAGAAAAAGACTGGCGGGAGGCTGACAGTATGTTTTATTTCCATCGCAGCCCTATTAATCCACATTTGCTTGATGAATTAAACGGAGGACTATATTATTTATCGGATGGGCCTGACACAAGAGTAGTGGATATAGAGTACGGCACTGGAAGCAAAAAATATGAAAACCATTTAGATGATAAAAAGACGAGTTTTACTACTACTGACATGAGTAACGGAATGGAAAACCATTCTAGTTTTAGTTATGAATACATAGGTAAAACAAGCAATGGTGTGCATGTTGTGCGTGCAGCTCTTTGGGGCGGCGGCAGTGGTGTATGGGGTATTATCCAATTTATAAGATTCCGGATAAGAAAAGGATTTGATTGTGACGGTACTCCAAAAGATCAATTGCTAATGTGTCTTGAGCGATATAGTGGTGATGGTGACCGTGGCAGGTCAACGATAAACATAAATGGCAATAATGTACTGATAGATGTCATACAACGCAATCCCGATCCAGAGAGTCCAACTGACACATCGCACATAGTCGAGAAGTTTTGACCAAACAAAAAAAGGGACACCAATCGGTATCCCTTTGTATTTTCTTTTGACCGTGGTCAGTCGACCAATTTAGTTCTTCACTGTTTCTTTTCTCCTCAAGAGCAGGTCGACCATGATAGGTGATGCGATGAAGATAGAAGAGTATGTACCGACTGCGATACCGACCATCAGCGCAAATGAGAACTGACGTATAGCATCACCACCGAATACGAAGAGTACGATACAAACCAACTCCGTAGCGACTGATGTCATGATGGTACGGCTCAGGGTAGTATTGATAGAGTCGTCGACATTCTGGATGAGCGGCTTGGTAGGGTAGAGCTTGATGAACTCACGGATCCGGTCAAATACGATCACGGTATCATTCACTGAGTATCCGATCAGTGTCAGGATAGCTGCTACCACGTTCTCATCGACTTCGAGAGAGAATGGCATCACATAGCGGAGCAATGAGAAGAGTCCGAGTACGATGACCGGGTCATGTATCGTAGCTGCTACTGCACCTACTGCATATTCCCACTTCCTGAATCGGATATAGATGTATATAAAGATCAGCAAACATCCAAGGAAACCGCTATAGAGTGCGCTGCGCTTGATGTCATCAGCTATCGTCGGGTCTATCTTAGTGATAGATTTGATAGATGTGCTGCGGAACTTATCAAAAGTAGGCTTTTGGGTAAAGTCACCTCCTACGCCATCGTATAGTTTACCTTCGATAAGGCTGTCTACGTTTGAGGCGTTTGAGCTGATCATAAATGCGGTAGTGATCTGTATCTGGCTATTGCTGCCGTAGGTTTTGACCAGCGGTTTGCTGCCGAGTGGCTTCTCGAGCTTCTGCGCTATATCAGCAGTCTTTACATCTTTATCAAACTTCACTACATAACTTCTACCACCCTGGAATGCTACACCGAGGTCAAACCCGATGATCAGCATCGAAGCAAAAGCGGCAACGAAAGCGATAGTAGATATAGTATAAGATATTTTGCGCAGCGACATAAATTTAACATGGATGCCTTTCAGCAGGCTCATGGTAAACCTGTTGCCGAATTTCAGATTGACATTGGCTTTGAACGCCCAGTCAAACAATACCTGTGTAAAGCCTACCGCTGTAAAGAGTGATGTAAGGATACCAATGACGAGGGTGACGGCGAAACCTTTGACAGGGCCGTAACCGAAGAAGGTCAATACGACACCGACGATCAATGTAGTGACGTTACCGTCAAATATCGCTGAGTAGGAGTGCTTATAGCCATCAGCCACAGCCGCTCGAAGGCCCTTGCCTTTGACGAGCTCTTCTCGGATACGCTCGTTGATGATCACGTTCGCATCTATCGCGATAGCAAGTGTCAGTACGATACCAGCGAGGCCCGGCAGCGTCAGTGATGCACCAAAGTTAGCCAGGATACTGATTATGAAGAAGAGGTTGAGGATCACAGCGATGTTTGCTATGATACCTGATGTAGAGTAGTAAGCCACCATGAAGAGGCATACCAGCACGAAAGCTGCAAGGAGTGATACGAGGCCTGCTTTGATAGCCTCTGCACCGAGAGATGGCCCGATGACCTGCTCTTCGATGATACGTGTCTTGGCTTCAAGCTGTCCTGACTTCAGGATGTTTGCAAGATCGGTTGCTTCCACTACTTCACCGATACCAGTGATCTGAGTGTTACCTCCTGATATTTTGTTTTGTACACGAGGAGCAGAGAAAACCCTATTGTCAAGTACGATGGCCACACATCTTTTGACAGGAGTGGTTTTGCCGTTTGCTACTATCGTAGAGTTGGCAGCTTCGTCAGTCATTCTTTCCCATTTCGCAGAACCCTGTGCATTCATGGTCAGCGTCACATCTGGGAAACCGCTCTGGTCATATCCCTGACGGGCATCTGTGACCACATCGCCGCCCATAGTAGCACCAGGTATCGTTGGATTGGTCTTGATAGCGTAGAGTTCGTATACATTGTTAGCGTTAGATGATTTAGCACCCCAGAGGAACTTCACATCTCTCGGGAAATTCGAACGCACGATGTCCATACCGAGGTATTCGTTGACCTTAGCTGTATCCTTACCGAATGCTACACCGATAGAAGGACCGGGATATACACCGTTCTGGTTGTCAGCACGGGGATAGAGTATCCTGAGGATCGGGTTCAGCTTTGTAGAGTCCGATTTGGACTTAGCATCAGCTGTAGCTTTTTTGCCTTTAGTAGTGTCGTTAGTTAGAGAAGAAGTAGTTGTCGCGTCACCGAGCAGATTGCTTGCATCAGATTTGACCAGAGATGTATCACCTTTGGCAGTGCCTGAAGAGTCTTTGCCGGCATTAGCTTCCTTGAACATCTTCGCGCCAAGGGCTTTGTCAGCTTCTATCAGGTTGTTGATGAGTTCTTCATTCTCGTAGGTATTCCAAAACTCCAGCTGTGCAGTCTGCTGTAGTATCCTCCTGATACGGCTTGGATCATCTACGCCCGGCAGCTCAAGGATGATACGGCCGGTATTGGACTGCAGTGTGATGGTCGGAGACGCCACACCGAACTGGTCGATACGGGTCTTGAGTACCTGGTAGGTTTCCTTCACCGCATCGTTCATCTGGGTGCCGATCACGGCGAGTACCTGATCGTTAGTGGAAGAAAAATTAAGTGTCTTCTGATATTTAGGCAGCGAAGCGAATATGGCAGCAAGTTTACCGTTTGGTGCGATCTCCTTATATGCCTGTCCAAAGAGGGTCATGAAGTCAGCACTGTTACTGGTTTGCATTTGTTTAGCCTTCAGAATGGCCTGGTTAAAGGCAGCGTCTTTGTTGTTCTCAGACAGTTTGTGGAGTTCCTCATCTTCAGATATCTCTAGCACGAGGCTCATGCCGCCTTTCAAGTCAAGACCGAGACGGATCTGCTTTTCATTGCACTCTTTGTAAGTGTACTTGATAATGCCGAGGTTGTAGCAGGTTTGGTTCTGCATAGAGTCCAGAAATAGCCTCCTGCGTGTTTTTTTGATGTTTTCGATAGAGTCCTGATAGGACACCAGTGCATCGCCTGTCAGGCCTGCCGGGGCTGCGGTAGGCAGACCTTTTGCAGCAAAACTATCGGCGTTGCCCTCCACATTGCGCGATACAAAGGTGAATGAGAGTTCATACACACACACGATGATCAGTACGACCGTGAAAAGCTTGATAATTCCTTTTAAATCCATTGCTTATTTGATTTGAATATCCTAAAAAAATAGTCGGCAAATATAGGATTATTTGTGGAATATCAAAGCACCTGAGATAATCGGCTATGATTCAATATCCTAAAGGACAATCCCTTGTAAAAGTTAAAAAAGGCCACATTTCGGGTTTGGGGAGGGCCGGAGGGCTTTTGCCTTATTTTATGAGCCAAACCTTATAGTCGCTCACCTGGAATAAGTGCATGGCGGTATTGGCGTAGTAGTTGATGACAGGTTCGCCACTGGCCTTAGAGCTGCGGATCATAGGGGAGATGTGAAAACTGAACCCCAGTCCATCATAAGACTCATTGTCAAAGCCCTTGTCAAAGCCCTTGCCATATTTATCAAAGATCACAGACAGATAGCGCATCGCATCATAACCCAGATAGGAATATCGGGAGGGCTTTTGATTGTAGGCTGCGATATAGCCAGCGACGAAATCTGTCACAGCACTTTTGCTGGTGTCCACATAATAGTTGTCCGTGAAGTAGGCTTCAGATTTGTTGAGATAGTCCACCCGGATCTGCTCGGCATCTATCCATGTCGGCATGCCAAATACTATCGTATTTTCCTTGATGGTGCGCAGCTGTGAGTTTACCACCGGTTCATCATAGCAGGTCATCAGGACCACATTCTGCTCTTTAGGGAGTATATAAGTGCTTAGGGAACGTTTAGGGGCTGGTATGGTCGAGTCAGTGGAGTTTATGAAGGTGTACCTCAGTTTATGGGTATTGATGTCATTGTATGACTTAAACAGGGTATCAAGCTGGCGGGCGGCGGAGAGGTCGCGCTCACGCTTAGTAGTATAGACGATGATATTGGCATCGCTGAAGCTGTCTATCACCATCTCATATTCTTTCTGAAGGTGGGCGTCAATGGTAGGCATGAAGCGTACCAAATATGGATTCTCTGTAGAGAATGATTTCGAAGCTACAAATGGTTGGACATTTATGATCTTATACTTTTTACAAAATGCTGCTACGGTCTTGGCCTGATTGGGGGTCGTGGGGCCGATGATGATGTCACATGCCTTTAGTGAGTCATCTTTGACCAGTTCCTGTACCAGTGAGTCGCTGTTTTGTGAGTCAAATACGTAAAAAGATATTTTCAGTTTGGATGTGCTGGTGTTGAGCGCATATTTGAGTCCTTCGTAAAAGTCCAGCGCCTCCGTTGTGGCCTCTCTGAGTCCTGTATTGTCATTTTTTGCCCCTTCTTTATCACTCATGGATGAGTATAATTTGTCAGAGGAGCTTTGAGCTTCAAACGGCAGTATCAATCCCACCCTGATGGTGCTGTCAGGAGATACTTTAGGGATAGAAGCTACTGTCGGCAATCTTTTTGTTGTATCCCGGGAGAATCCGCCAGAGTTTTGTGGCCCACCGGGTCTGTCTGTGGGGGAGGAGTTTTGAAAGGAAGACGAAGATCTGGAATTATGTTGCTGGATCGCCTGTGCATTTGCATCGGCAATGACAAAAATTATCAGAAAAAAAAGCAATGAGTTTCTCACGCAGATAGTTTGGTTTGGGAACGAATTTCTATAATTATAATGACGCAGCACAGATTTTGACCAAAAATAGTTTAAAAGGAATCGTAAATACGTAATTCTGTAGATCTGTATTTCATGGCACTGTCTTTGTACTATAATTGTAACAATTTACGTTTACCATATATACTTATGTGTTATGAGATATATAACAGCTCTGATATTATTTTTTTGCGCTATGCCTTGCTTCGCCCAGTCGCCACAGGCAGCTCCCTATCTGGCCAAGGTAGGAAAGTACAATGAGGCATCAAACTTCGAGGATGCTAGATACAAAGACCTCGACTGGAAAGCATTTTATAAACTGGATGAAGCCAATGAACTGGTCGACCCCAGAAATTATGATTTTGACCTGATGAATGCGGCGGTATTTTTTGCAGTCAATAAATATCGTTCATTCAAAAGCCTGCCACCACTCAAATTTGACCCCCGACTCAGAGATGCCGCTGCCATTCATTCCTATCAGATGGTGACAAAGAATTTCTTTGACCATATGAACTATACCGATCCGAAGATACAAGGCCCTGACACGAGAATAGAACTCTGCGGCTATCATGGGCAGAAAATAGCAGAGAACCTGGCCCGCACTTTTGCCGACCGAGGCAGGCCGATGACCTACACACAATTGGCAGATAAAGTCGTAAATGAACTAAGCCGCTCTCGTGAGCATAATAAGCATCTGATAGATCCGGAGCTTGAGAAACTGGGCTGCGGAGTGATCTTTGAAAATACTACTACACCCGAGGGCATAGTATATTTCCGCCTCACTCAGGACTTTGGCAGGGACTGGAAATAGTATTTCAGATGTCGGATTTTTGATTGTGGAAATACCGCAATCAAAAATCCGACATCTGAAATTTAATATTCCGATATCATTGGTTTATTCTGAAGTATTGCTTCAATCTTTTCGATCACCTCAGGAGTGAGTTTTGGCATGGAGTCGGTGCATTTGAGGTTTTCTTCCAGTTGAGCGATCTTAGATGCTCCTAGAATAACAGTAGTCACATTTGGATTCTTCAGACACCAGCAGAGCGCCAGGCTCACGAGCGATATGCCAAGTTCCTGCGATAGTTTATGCAGTTCTTTTACCTTGTTCAATTTATCCGTGTCGCTGAGAGCGCGGTCTTTGAGCCAGCCCATGTTCTTAAGGTTCATACGGGAGTCATCAGGTAGTTTATCGAGGTATTTGCCTGTCAATAGGCCAGATGACAATGGTGACCAGATAGTAGTACCGAGTCCGAAGGTCTTGAAAAGCGGTATGTAGTCCTGTTCCAGTTTTTTACGCTCGAACATATTGTACTGAGGCTGCTCCATGACGGGTGCTATGAGATGATGCCGCTCGGCCCAGTAGTGTGCCTCTGTGATCTGCTGTGCGGTCCACTCTGAGGTGCCCCAGTAGAGTATCTTGCCCTGCTGGACCAGATTATGCATAGCCCATACGGTCTCCTCGATGGGTGTATGAATGTCCGGCCGGTGGCAGAAGAAAAGGTCCAGATAGTCCACCTGCAGGCGCTTTAGCGCTCCATGACATCCTTCGATGACATGCTTGCGCATGAGCCCTTTTTGATTTGGTAAAGTGCCACCCCAGAAAACCTTGCTCGATACGAGATAAGTGCTGCGGTCCCAGTTGAGCTTCTTGAGTATTTTGCCCATCACGAGCTCGGACTTGCCGCTGGCGTATGTTTCGGCATTATCAAAGAAATTCACACCACCTTCATATGCTTTGACCATGAGCGCCTCTGCTACCTCATCGCTGATCTGGTCACCGAATGTGACCCATGAACCAAGTGATAATGCGCTGACCTGTAGTCCTGATCTGCCGAGCCTTCTGTATTCCATGTTTTTATTTTTGATTTGTGATTGTTGATGTATGATTGATTTGTATTGTCCATATACTAAATACTAATATCTAATGTCTGAAAAACGTTTTATTATTGCAGCGATAAAAGTAAAGCAAAATAATGTCAACAGATATAAAGAATCTCAGAGTAGTAGTGTCGGGCAAAGTGCAAGGTGTTTTCTTTCGCCACAGTGTCAAGAAAGTAGCTGACATTCTGGGTGTTAAGGGATTCGTCAGAAATGAGCATAATGGGTCGGTATTCCTCGAGGCAGAAGGTGATGATGAAATGGTCAATAAACTGATAGACTACTGCCATCATGGCCCTGAGAATGCAAGGGTCGACAAGGTCTCCATCACGCTCGGTGTGATCGTCGGCTATGATAGTTTTGAGATAGAGGAGTGATATATGAATCCAATAAAGTTATACCATCTTAGTGAAGAACCGAATATCAAAGTATTTGAACCAAGGCCATCGCCTTCACATTATGGTGAGATAAATGCTGATGTGGTTTTTGTTGTTTCTGATAAGTTTTTATATAATTATCTTCTTCCCCGCGATTGTCCGAGGGTAACATACTACGTCAATAATAACAGCTCTCAGGAGGATATAAATACCTTCATGGGACAAAAGGGAGCAGACTATGTTGTGACAGTTGAGTCGAAGTGGAAAAGTGATATTAATGGAACTACCTTGTATTGTTATGAATTTCTCTCAGAAGGTTTTTTACTATTGGATGAGAATGCGGGGTATTATATTTCTTACAAATCTATCACTCCGATTTCTGTCAGAACTATAACTAATCTGCAAAAGGAATTATCTGATAGAAATGTTGAATTGCGCTATATCCCTTCACTGTTTGATTTAGCGGAAAGAATTCAGCAGTCGACTTTAAGTTTCTCATTGATTAGAATGAGGAACGCGAGTTGATTTTCTGTTTAGTGTTACCTGATACTTCTGATATATAATTCCTCAACCTTTTTCCTAGCCCATTCGGTTTTGCGCAGGAAAGTCAGGCTTGATTTGATACTTGGATTATCATTGAAACAGTTGATGCGGATATGGCCGCCCAATTCATACCATCCGTATTTTTCTACCAGATAGATCAGAATAGCTTCGAGTGTTTTGCCATGTAGTGGGTCTTTCGATTGGTTTTCTTTCATAATAGCTGTAGTTATAAGATCAGCAAACCATTTTCTCTGAGTTCAAACCATGTCTTAGTTCTGACGAAGTCTTCAAACTTTTCTTTGGTCTTATTTTCAAAACTTGCCACAAGGTCTTTATATGAGATCGGTGCTCGCTTTGATATTATCAATGAAGGCATGATATCAGCTATCCATTGACCTTGCGCAGCAGTGGTATACATTTGCCAGTCTTTCTTTTTGTCAAAGAATTCCAGCTCTGCCATTTCGACTTTCTTATTGCCTTTCTTTACTTCAAATAAGGTTAGCTCAGGTATATTGCTTAACCATACAACGATTGCATTTTGTTTGAGGGTTTTATTCTGCTCATCATTGAGACATTGCTCAATATAACCTTTAGGAATGGAGGTCTCAGGCACATCATGATCGAACCATTCCTGCAACGGAAAGTCTAAACACATGCCATGCATATAGTTGAAGAGTGATTTGCGCAGACCCTCAGAAAACAGGTCATGGTCTGCACCCGCGGGGTCATCATGATAGAGATCATTATCCGCAAAGCCGCCAAAGTCAGGGCCTGTGCGCGCTACTTCAAATTTCGCAGGTTCTAATCCTACCGGACTGTGTGCTGTCATAGCAAACCTATGCCAGAAGCCTGATTGGAGCACACCCGCTTCGAATAGCTGTCGTACCATTTCCAGTGCATCGATAGTTTCCTGCTCGGTCTGCGTGGGGAAACCATACATGAGATAAGCATGAACCATGATACCTGCTTTAGTAAATCCGTCTGCTACCTGTGCCACCTGCGCTACTGTCACACCTTTCTTCATCATACTAAGCAGTCTGTCAGAAGCGACTTCGAGGCCGCCAGCCACAGCTATACAGCCGCTGGCTTTCAGCAGCAGTGAAAGATCAGGTGTAAAAAGTTTCTCAAAGCGGATATTGGTCCACCAAGTCACAACCAGCTTGCGGCGGATGATCTCGAGTGCGAGTTCACGAAGCAGATTGGGTGGTGCGGCTTCATCCACGAAATGAAATCCATTCTGATGCGTCTGGGCGATAATGGTCTCCATCCTGTCACAAATGAGTGATGCAGTTAGTGGCTCATACTTTCGGATATAGTCGAGCGAGATATCACAGAAGCTACATCGCCCCCAGTAGCATCCATGCGCGAGCGTCAGTTTATTCCATCTGCCATCGCTCCACAGGCGATGCATAGGATTAGCGATCTCGATCACAGAGATATAGTCATCCAGAGGCAGGTCACTGTAATCGGGGGTGCCTGTGTCTTTTTGTGCGATGTCAGTTTCTGTAGAGCCATCTTGATAAACGACTTTGTTACCTTGTCGCATGAACACACGCTTCAGATGTTGCACATCGCGCTTACCTTCTATGTATTCTAAAAGATAAAGCAAAGCCGCTTCGCCGTCATCGAGACATATATAGTCTATGAAATCAAATACATGAGGCTCGCTGAGGCTGCGGAGTTCGGTATTGGCATAGCCGCCACCGAGGACAACTCTGATGTGCGGATATTTTTTCTTTATGAATTGACCGCATTTGAACGCGCCGAAGAGATTGCCTGGGAATGGCACTGATAAGCAAATGACAGTTGGCTGAAATGATTTTATTTTTTCGTCTATTAGTCGCAGCAATATCTCTGATACGATGGAGTCGGGAGCTATTAATGATTGATGCAATTCATCAAAATGTGTTGCTGTGCGGCCGAGCCGCTCAGCATATCGACTGAAACCAAAATGCGGGTCAATTGTTTCTTTGATCAGATCGCCAAGGTCCTCTAAATATAAGGTGGCGAGATGCCTTGCTTTATCCTGTAGGCCCATGGTACCAAAGGCCCAGTCCATGTTCTCCAAGTCTTTAAATCTTCCTGCTTCGGGCAGGAAAGTCCTGTCACATATGGAGTGCGCGAGTGTAGGATTTTTATTTTGAAGGAAAAGAATGACGGGGTCTATGGTCTGCAAATAGTCATTTCGCAGATTATAGATGCGGTAGGTGTTTTCGTCAATCTCGTGGTCCATTTTTTCGAGCCTTGCAAAGAAATCTTCCAAACCTTTTTTTGAAAACAAAGACAGTATTACTTCGATGCCTAAATCTGCCTGATAAGATGTAATATTCTTCGTATTGAGAAAGCCTTTCAGGTACGCAGTAGCAGGGTATGGCGTATTGAGCTGTGTGAAAGGGGGCGTCAGTAAAAGTACTCGGCTTGTCATCTACTGCAATGATAGAGAGAATTTGCTGCACTCCGAAAAGAGGGGATTTTACAAAGATGGAATCACTTCCTTTTGTCTTTTAATAATTGTTTTTTATCGACACTTAGTTTTTCACTTGCGGGGCTGAAGGCGATCCCGCTGACCTGTTTGATATTATCGGATAGGTATGCATATCCTTCCTTGGGATATGTAGTGTGTATTTCCCTGAGGGTCCAGCCTACGGCCTTTTGAACATAATACTCTTTATCTTCCAGAAGCGGGTGGACAAGAGCAATAATATCTTCAAGTGGAGGATGTTTCTTCTTTGTTCCGGTATAGTATAGCAGGCTCACGATCGACTGCCGTCTTTTCCATAGGTCTTTATCCTTATTCCATTTTTTGAGCACCGGGTAAACCTTCTTTGGAGCTATTTCAAGAACTTTGGTATAAATTTTCGACATGGCATCACAGAGCCACCAATTAGTTATTGCCTCCTGCCATGTCACGATCGTATCCCACGAGGCGTGTAGCAGTTCTTCCTTTTTCATAATGCTTTCGCAAAAAAAGAAAGGCTGGAGCCGGACGATATCGTTCGAAGTATTCTTCCAAATGTGGTCCCATATCTTTAACTGCTCTTCAAAAGGCAGATGAGAGAAGGAATATTTTTCTTTGAAGGCCTTTCTGCGGTCGGGTACGGTCCTGCCGGATGTGTTCACCCTGTCTTCTACCTCTTTCAGGTATTGGGAAAGAGCAGTCTTTTCTTTCTTGCTCATATGAAGTTTATTTCAGCATCAGTGTGCGAATCTCTTTAACAGGAGCAGAGCCATAACTGAGGAACTGCTCATGGAATGCCCGTAGGTCAAACTTGTCGCCGAGTTTTTTCTTCATCTCATCACGCAGCTCAAATATTTCTGTCTGTCCCGAGAAGTAACTCGCGAGCTGTACTTGTGACAGGGTAGCCCTTTTATATTTCTCATGCGCCTCGGCAGATTGCTGGAATGCTTGTTTTACTATGAGGTCCATTACCTGATCTTCAGTCCATCCATTCACCTGCAGATTATAGTCAAGCAGAAAATTGCATGCTTCTCGCAGGTTCCACTTGTCATAGAATAGCTGCATCTCTGGTGATTTGTGATATCCCGCCTCTATCATCATACGCTCCACATAGCAAGCCCAGCCTTCGATCATGGCCCCGTTGCCAAAGACGGATTTGATAATACTCGGTGATTTATTTGAGTAGATGAGCTGTACATAGTGACCAGGGATCGCCTCATGTATATCGAGTATCTGCAGCACATAGTCATTGTACTCGCGCAGATAACTTTCGGCTTTCTCAGGAGTATATCCTGTGAGCGGAGTGACATTGTAATAGGTGTTGCCATCCTTGTCATATGGACCGGGGTTATTGATAGAAGCACCTGCTACGCCAGCCATGTAGTCAGGCGTCTTACGTACTTTCAGCGGCTTGCTAGGATCGAGAGTAATAAGTTTTTTGTCATTGATGAAAGCGACAAGCTCCGGAAGCTGATGCTCTATAGTAGACATAAATGAATCGCGGTTGCAGTGCTTTTCAGACAGCTTGTCAATGAGTTGTTTTATGGCTACTAAAGTATCTTTAGGCATATTTGTTCCCTTCAGATAGGTAGGCCAAAGTTGCTGAGTGAGCTGGTACATCTCCTGATGAAGGGCGTCTTTGCGTGCCACAGCTTTTTGATACATTTCATCTGAGCTGATACCACACTGTATATCGTAATTGAATTTCTTTGCATAAAGATCTTTGCCTATCGCAAAGCTACGGGTATTGTCTTTTGTAAATGCTTTCTGGAGTTCTTTCAGCCACTTGGTGTATCCAACTATGGCTTCTTTAGCGGCAGCAGCGCTTTTATTAAACGCATCTTTTTCCTGGTCGTTGAGCTTTGATGCCTTGACAGAATCAGGGAATACACTATCAAAAAAGAATAGCAGGCCATCACCCTGTGCTATCGCGAGACTGGTATGCTCTTTAGTCGGCCTATTAATATTGTGCTCCGCAGCGGCATAATATGCAGGCACTTTGCTGAGACGGGATGTGAGGTTCTTTAGTTTTTCTTCGAGAGGAGCAGGGTTATTATTTATTACATAATCCATCGCATCACCTACGTTGTATGCTGCAGGGTTCCATTCGTATTCTTTAAATTCATTCTGATAAAAGCGAGTAGATGCTACATAGTTTTCGATCAGCTTATAGTCAGTCTTATTCAGATCAGACAATGAATCATAATTGAAAGATTTTAGTTTACCCTCTACATAATCGGCAAAAGCCAGCGTTTGTTTAGCCGTGGCAGAATCAGCTATATTGAGCTCTGCATCATATTTGTGGTAGCCTTGTACGGACGCTGCGGCAGGAGATACCGACCACATGGAATCCATGAATACATTTTCTTTCCAATCCGAGAAAGCTTTGTCCGGGTTAGCGGCATCAGATGTTTGTTTATTGTGGCAAGCGCTGAACAAAAGCCCTGTGAGGACTGATAATAGGATAAGTTTTTTCATAAAAATGTTTGTGGGGTAAATGTATGAAAAATTGCGAATGGGAAGATATGACACGAATACATTTCCCGCAGATGTCGCTAATAACGCAGAAGGAATTTGATCAGTGTAAATCCCCACGACCTGCGGGATTAAAACCATATAGGTTCGATTGTTGTTTGATTATTGCATAATTTCGTTTAATCAAATATAGAATGGCAGAGCGGCTGGTAAAATTTATTTTTTTCGGGAACTACTTCGTAGGCTTTCTGGCTATAGCTCTTTCTATTGAGACGGCTGTACAGCTACACTTGCCTTTCAACTCTGTTGTTTATTACTTACTACTCTTCTCCTGTACAGTGATGTATTACACGTATGCTTATAGGGGTGTCTTACGGTCCGAGTCTTCATCCAATCTCCGTGCTGAGTGGTATCGGCAGCATTATACTTTGGTGGCTTACACACAGTGGTTTTTATTGATAGTCTGTGTGGTGTTAAGTGGTATAATGTTAACAAAGGATTATAAATATTTGTTTCATTTGTCCTTGCTATCCTGGCTGATCGTGGCAGTTATTTTGCTTGCGTCAGTATTATATTACGGACTATTACCCAAATCGTTCTTCAAAATCAATCTGCGCAATACTGGCTGGCTAAAAGCTTTTGTGATCGGTTTCGTATGGGCGGGATGCGTCAGTCTGATACCTTTGGTTGTACTCCAAGTAGAGAGCAAGGTTTATGCCATTGACCCGGTATTGCTGATTGGGCTTTTTGTCAAGAACTGGATGTTTTGTACGGTCAATGCAATGATGTTTGACTTTAAAGATTATGCGGATGACTCAAATAGGCAATTGCAGACATTTGTTGTCCGGTTTGGCCTGAACCGCACCATTTCTTTTATTATTATACCCCTGGTTCTGATCGGTCTGGCGTGCACGGTGGCATTTACTAAGTACAGACATTTGGGCGCATTGCCCATAAGCATCCTGCTTATTCCGTTTTTGCTTTTACTTATTGTATCATATTCGATGTACCGACAAAAAAGTATATTTTATTACCTGATCGTCATAGATGGATTGGTTTTAATAAAAGCCCTCTGCGGTATTTTGGCGATGCAGTTTGTGAGCTAATAATATTCATTAATGGCAGCTAACTATGATAAAATAGCTCGTGTATATGACCTTCTGAGCCGGATGGTCTTCGGCAGGCACATAGAGCAGGCGCAAGTCTGTATGCTCGATCATGTGCCCTCAGGCAGCAGTATATTGATAGTAGGAGGTGGGACAGGATGGATATTAGAGAAGCTCTCCGAGGAACATCCTCAAGGGCTTCAGATAGACTATGTCGAAGTGTCGGGGCAGATGATAGCACTCTCACAAAAAAGAAATTATGAGAAGAATAAGGTAAATTTTATCAATGTGCCCATCGAAGAATTTATTTCAAACAAGAGTTATGATGTAATTATCACTCCTTTTGTCCTTGATAATTTTTCCGCAGATAAGGTCGGGTCTATATTTGAGAAGCTTGATGGAAGACTCAAAGTAAATGGCAAATGGCTCTATGCTGATTTTGTGTATGATAAAGTGAAGAGCACTTTGTGGCAAAAGCTTCTGCTTAAAGTAATGTACTTTTTCTTTCGCATCACAAGCGGCATAGAAACGCAGGAACTGGTGAGTATGGATAAGTATTTTGCCGGCTCGTATGAGATACAATTTGAAGCAGCGCACTATTTCAAGTTTATCAGATCGGCAGTTTATAGAAAGCTGGGTTGATATCTATACGTCGTATTTTCTGAGGACTTTAAGCAGTGCCTCCATATCATGCGGCAGGGGAGATGTGAATTTCATTCTTTTGCCGGTTACAGGATGGTTCAGTTCTAATTCGTAGGCATGAAGTGTGAGCCGCGAGATGATTGGTTTTTCTTCGGGGTCGGACTGCTTGTATTTCTTTTTAATAGACGATAGATAGAACGCTTCATGTTGTCCATATATACTGTCGACCAATAACGGATGGCCTACTGCGGCGAAGTGCACCCTGATCTGATGCGTACGCCCCGTTTTGATCTCGACATTCAGCAGTGCACAAGAGCGAAACTGTTCCTCCAAAGAGAAAAGTGTCAATGCTTCTTTGCCTTTAGGATGTACCATCATTGTGCCTAGCTTATGGGGGCGCTCCATGATAGGGCTGTCTATTTCGCCCTCAGTGCCTTCGAGCCTGCCTGATACGATGACCTTATAGAATTTTCTTACCTCACGTGTCTCAAATTGTTTGGACAGGTTCTTGTGTGCCTCTTCATTTCTGGCAAAGCAAACTAATCCCGTCGTTTCGCGGTCAATGCGATGCACGACCCATAGCTTACCATATTTCTCCTGGAGTATAGATTGGAGGCAGGGCTTGGTAGTATTAAATCTCTCAGGTATCACCGTCAGGCCACTAGGCTTGTCAGCGATGAGTAGTTGATCGTCCTCGTATATTACAGATAGGGGTTGTTGCTTCATTGGCCGGCAAAGGTACTTAAGCAATTAATAATTAATAGCCCTTTTGTGATATTCTTGTTTGCGGTGAATACTACAATATGATCACAAATCCATTATCACTTTTAGGTTTTCTCTCAGTTTGAATGATGACGAGGCGTCTATCAGGCCTATTTTCTTCAGTAAACGTTGATTGTCGATGGCCCTTACCTGATCTATCATAATATCAGATTTTTTTTCAAGGCCATTTGTCTTATTTGGAATAAGATGCACTCTGAGTATATTTGATAAAGGAACTACCTGTGATGTGATAGGGCAAATAATTGTAGAAGGGTGTGTTGAGTTTATCAGATTTGTCTGGACAATGACCACGGGTCTTATTTTGCCTGTTTCAGTGCCTATTCTGGGGTTCAGATCAGCCATCCATATCTCATATTGTTTCACTTCTTCCGGGTTTTTGATTCGTATAGCGCTTCAAATTCATGAAGCACAAGCATGGATTCCTCAGATACGAGTTTAGATTCCTTTATAAGAGCATTTTTCAAAAGAGCTCTTTTGTTGTATTCATTGTAATAATCCAAAGCCTTATTAATATAGGTATTTCGGGGTATTTTTACTTTTTTGAGTATTTGTTCTGTCTCCTCAAAAGTAGTATTGTTCAATTTTAATGAAAGACTTTTTGACATATCTTTTAGTATATACTACAAAGATATACTTATTTACATAAAATCGTTAATGTATTTACTGAATTGATTCATTGTCTGGTCGCCTTGGCGAAAAATGAAACACCGCCATTTTCACTGACATTGATAATGAGTGTCCCATTGTTAAACTGACCGGAGCCTGATATTCCAGCGGCTGTACCCTGAGGGGTTTGTTCGGTCTGATCGATCGAAAAGGATTCTTTGCCAACCATGGTGCATATGATCGGATAGCCGCCGACTTGATCAAAATTATTCATGTCCATGAACAGGTTATATGAATTAGCAGTGAATGTGATCAGGTAGGTTTTGCTATTTCCGGACTGATCGGTAGATGTGCAATTCCATGTGCCAAAAAATTTCTCGGAGGATGGGGTTTGGCACATATAGCCCTCCAGGCCTAAGGTACACATCGTATCACAGTTATTGCCGGAGTAGGGATCGGGGCAATTGCAGGAACCATTATCGCAGGTGCCATGCAGGCAGTTGTCCCCACATGACTTATTGCAACTGGTAGTTGTGGTAATCAACACCAAACTCATTAATATTATAAAGATATTCTTTAGCAATTTTGATAGTCCTTTTATAAATCTACTAATTTAGGCCGATATTTTATTGATGAAAAAGGTTTTATTCAACATTTTATTGATCATTTTGTCCGCTTTAACATATGGGCAGAATTACACAAGTGTACTGAAAGGAACAGTAGTAGATAAAGATTCGCGCCAGCCTATATACGGTGCCAATGTGACTGTGGTTTGCACACCCCCTGTACCCGGTATGCAGACTGACGAAAAGGGTGTTTTCTATTTTAAAAGTGTGCCATCAGGACGTGTGAGCATCAAGGTGACCTATCTGGGTTATGAAGATGCCTATATAGGGCAAATACTCACGAGTACTGGCAAAGAGACTTTCGTAAATATCGAAATGCAGGAGAAGGTGACCAACATGAAAGAAGTCGTCGTCAATGCAGGCAAAGACAAAAGCAGGCCTGAAAATACTTTTGCTACGGTCAGTGCGAGGTCATTTACTGTGGAGGATACTAAACGATTTGCGGCTACGGAAGATGATCCGGCGCGTATGGTGCAGTCATTCGCCGGTGTGATCTCTGCAGGAGATGATAACAATAACATAGTTGTCCGCGGTAACTCTCCACGTGGGCTACTATGGCGTATGGAAGGCGTAGAGATACCGGATCCGAACCATTTTGCAGGCTCTGAGGGCTCGACAGGCGGTGGTGTGAGTATCCTCAGTGCGAACATGCTTTCCAATACGGATTTCTATACCGGAGCTTTTCCGGCTGAGTTTGGCAATGCGCTCTCGGGGGTCATGGACCTGAACCTGAGGCAGGGAAATACAGATAAACATGAATTCACTATTCAGGTTGGTGTTCTGGGATTGGAAGCGGCTCTCGAAGGACCTTTCAGTAAAAATTACAACGGCTCTTATCTTATCAATTACCGCTATTCCACGCTGGAAGTTTTTTCCCTTATAGGCATCAATGTAGCAGGCAATCAGGTACCGAAATACCAGGACCTCTCATTCAATTTTTATTTTCCGACCAGGCATATCGGTACATTCACGCTCTTTGGGATAGGCGGCATGAGCAGTCTGGGAAATACAGTGACAGGTGATAGCGCACAGTGGACCAATTTCGCTGACCGCACAGAGGACCAGCTCCAGCAGAAGATAGGAGTGGTGGGGCTGACTCATAGTTATTTATTCCATGACCATAAGACCCTGCTGAAAACGGTCGTAACACTGGATGGCACGGGCAACATAGACGGTCAGGACACCGTAAACAATCAATTCGTCCGCGCACCTCAGGAGCAGAACACCTTTAACTATGTCTATGTCACGGCGGGTTCGTATATCAACCGCAAGATAGACATTCAAAATACCGTGCGTGCGGGTGTGCAGTATCAGAATATCGGATACAACCTCTATCAGGATGCGGTGAGCGATACCGGCGGGCCATACGCCAATCAGATCAATGCCAAAGGGAATACCTATCTCGTGCAGGGCTATTATCAGTGGAAGCACAGGTTCAATGATAAATTAAGTCTCATATCGGGCATCCACCTGACCTATGGGGGTATCAATCAGAAAATATATGTCGAGCCAAGGCTAAGCGGCGAGTATAGGCTCACCCGAAAGATCAGCTTGACAGCAGGTACAGGCCTGCATAGCAAAATGGATCCTATCTCGACCTATACCGCTATACTTCCACCCGGTTCTACAGCAGACCCCGACCAGAACCGACATTTGGACTTCTCGCGGGCAGTCCATGCAGTAGTCGGGGTCAATTACTCGTTCTTTCGCGACTATCATGTGAAGGTCGAGGCATACTATCAGTATCTGTTCTCAGTCCCGGTCGGCACGGGGGCTAATAACTATTTCTCTGTGCTTAATCTCAATGACGGCTTTGTAAACTTCCCGCTGCAAAGTACTGGTGTAGGCTATAACTATGGTATAGAGCTGACAGTGGAGAAATTTTTCTCCAATAATTTTTACTTCATGTACACACTGTCGCTCTTCAACTCTATGTATCGCGCCACCGATGACGTATGGCGGCCATCGACCTATGACAATAAGTTCGTGACGAATATCCTCGGCGGGAAGGAATTTGTTGTAGGAAAAAAGAAGCTGAACCGCATAGGACTAAATGCAAAAGTGCTGTGGCGCGGAGGCACACGCGATACGCCGATAGACCTCGCTGCATCTGAGGCCTCGGGTCAGACAGTATATATCACCAGCCAGACCAATTCCATCAAAGACCCAAATTATTTCCGTGTGGACTTTGGGGTAAACTACCGCCGCAACAAGAAAAAATACTCATGGATATTATCCTGCGACATCCAAAACCTGACCAACCGCCTGAATGTGGCTAATATCCAGTATGACCATGACAGCCGCAAAATAGACTATCAATACAATCTCGGGATCATACCCGTTTTGAGCTATAAGGTGCAGTTTGGACTTTGAAGGTCCATAGAAGCCTAGCCACAAACCCCTTCGTGTACTGACAGTATGAGTAAGCCGAAAGCTTACCTCATTTTAGGTCGTTTTGAAAACTTAGATCATTGGGGGATATGACCGATACGTCACAAAGTACTATTGGGCAAATATGAGGCGTTGTTTTAGAATTTAAAATCCTTAAATTTATTGGATGAACAACTTTGATGTAGATACAAATGGAATTTATGTAAATAATGAGAAGGTAAATGTCTTTTACCACGATAAGTTTAATGATATATGCTTTAGTGTTGAGGATACAAATTTTTGGTTTAATAACCGTAATGATATACTCGGGAATGTAATCAATAATTTTTCAAAAGAATGTATATTCGCAGACGGGGGGGGGGGGTAATGGTTACCAAATTCATTTTTTAGCAAAAAAATTCCCCCAAAGTGTCTTTCTACTTATAGAGCCCGGTTATGATGGATGTAGGAATGCTAAGAAAAGAGGTATACAAAATGTCTATAATTGTACAGTCGAAAATTTCGATTTTAAAGGAACAAATGTCAACGCCATAGGATTGTTTGATGTGATCGAACATATCGAAAGTGACGTGACTTTTCTAAAAAAGCTTACTGAAATAACATCTCCCGATACCTTATTTTACATTACTACCCCATCTTACAACTTTCTCTGGAATGATATGGATACCTTGGGTGGTCATTTTCGCAGGTACAACAAAGATTCACTAATTGCACTCGGTCTTGAGGCTGGTCTTGTTCCAGTATATTTTAGTTATTTTTTTTCTTATTTGATCATACCTTATCTCATTTTTAGGGTAATACCATACCGGCTAGGCAAGAAAACAAACGAGGAAGATATTATAAAAGCGGAATTAAATGGTCATCGGTTAAGCAAAATTCTTAGCAAAGTATTCTACCCAATTCATTGGATAGAATCTTATATTATTAAGCAGAAAGGAATCATCCCCTTCGGGACTAGCAGCATAATGGTTTTTAAAAAGATATGAGATGAAAGGTGGGATGCAGATAGGCTTCTATGGAACTATCTAACTGGATGTTATGTTTCCTATCACAATGATTCTTAGGCAGCCTTGTTATAGTTAAGGATGCTTATTTCATGGCCTTTTTGGCGTTCTTCTTTTGCTGTTTTCAAAAGCGCTTTAGCGATGCTGCCCTCTATGATATAATCGCCGCATACATCGCATACTTTGGCAGGTACGTTTCTAAAAACAATGACAACATTGTCTTTGTCAAAAGTCACAGAAGTCGAACCTAAACGCATCGTCCCATTTTTGCAAGTTGTACAGTAACTCATTTTTTTCGTTTTGTTTTGAAATCAGCCTCAAAAATAATTAAACTTGGTTCATAAGCAGTGATTACTCTGCATTCTTTTTCATTTACCCTTGCAAAACAAACATGCAAAGGTTTGGCATCAAAAAATGAGAGGTATAATAAACTCCCATAAGGCTTATCATCAGGATATTCGGCAATCTTCTCACCATATTCAATGGTTTGCTCCACATGGTCTAAATCAATATCTCTTTCATCTGCCTTTTCAAGCATATGCTTAGTATAATCAAAAATTTCAAACCCAAAATTCTTAGGCCCCACTATTATATATTTTGCTTACTTCTTTTGACAATTTACGCTTTTCCAGATACAGGATAAGGGCCATTGTATCAGTCGCATACTTATTTTGCATGCGGGAATATCTTTTTGTAATCATTCATTTCATCTTCCAGATGCTTCCATTCTTGATTCTCTAGTTCGGCTAATCCCACACTAAGGCTATCGGAAGAAAGAGTTGCCTTTTTATCTGTCAATTTCGATTTAATGAATTGGATAAAATGCAAAACTTCATCTAAGGCATTTTCAGGTAGGCCTTCAGTTTCGTGTAAGATTTGTTTTTCAATATTTGACTGCATACTCCAAATTTGATGATATATTGTCTCGTCAGGTAAAAATAAAAAGAACTTTTGGTATTCGCTAGTTTGAATATTCTCTTTAGTTTCTCCTGTTGCCTATTCTCGTCCCATCCTTCATCTTCGGGTAGCGTTTCAAATTTGGAAGTCTTCCTGAAATTTGCTATATTTGTATTTAATAACTTATTAAAGTAAATTAAATATTCATTATGCATATTTTAATTACTAATAATAAATCTTTCTATGTGCAATAGATTGATATAATGGAGTTTTAACATTTGTCAAAAAAGGGGGGTTAAGGTGGTAAAAAAGAATTTTTTGTAATGTATAAGTGAAAAAATTGTTCTTTCAATTATCAGGTTAAATCGCACTGTTTTGTTGTATCTCCGAGAAAAAGCCGACAGAGTTTTTTATCCGACCCGAAAATTTTATATTTGCGCCCTCTCAAGGAATGAAGCAATGCTTCATCGGTCTGCCCGGATGGCGAAATTGGTAGACGTACTACCTTGAGGTGGTAGCGCCCGAAAGGGCATGGGAGTTCGAGTCTCCCTTCGGGCACAGCGGAGAGTGGTCTTTATGACTTACTCTCCGTTTTGCGTTTATGCTGAAACAGGATAGGTCTGCGAAATTAACAGCCTTGTATCACAGAGAACACAAAGAATAAAGGAAAAACAGCCAAGAGAACACAGAGCAATAATGTTGCATTCCTCTGTGTTCTCATTGTATTCCTCTATATCTCTGTGTCCTTTGTGATACATTTATTTTCCATAATCCTATCTGGACTTAGTGTATATGAGGATCAGAATATCAATTCTTTCTCGGAAACAATGTTCAGTTCGTCGTTGCTCTTGATCATAGCAGCGAAGGAATCCGTCTTCGGCATTTCATATTTGAAGAAGAATTTCATCGTATGTATCTGGCTCTCGTAGAAGTCTGAGGCATATTTACCCTTGCCGTTCTTCAGCGTTTCCTGCGCCACCAGTGCTATCTTGAGCCATTGCCAGCCCATGACGATCGTGCCGAGGAATGACATATATATAGTAGCGTCAGACAGATAGCGCTCATAGTTGCCCTTCATCGCAAATGGCAACAGGAAGGTCAGGATGTCCTTATTGAGGGTGAGTTTGGTGCCCAGTATCTCTGCATATGGTTTCAGTTCTTCGTATGCACTGGCAGCCTGTATCGTAGCCTTGATCTCTGCCGCCAGCAGTTTGAGGGCTTTGCTGTCCTCCATCGTCACTTTGCGTGCCAGCAGATCGAGCGACTGGATGCCTGTAGTGCCTTCATAGATAGCCAGGATGCGGATGTCACGGTAATATTGTTGCAGGATAGTCTCATTGGAGTAGCCCATACCGCCGAGAACCTGAATGCCATTGCTGACTGAGACTTGCCCCATTTCAGAAGGGTAGGTCTTGGCGATAGGAGTGAGTATCTCAAGCAGCAGATGGTTCTTTTCTTTTTCCTCGGCGGTCTCTGCTACTTTCTCCATATCATGGTAACGGGCGGTCTGTAGTATGAGGCTGAGCGTACCTTCGGAGATGGCTTTCTGTGTAAGAAGCATCCGGCGGATGTCGGGATGGTTGATGATGAGGGTTTGACCCTGCGAAAGGTCTTTCTTGCCACCATCGCTGAGTCTGCGGCCTTGCGGGCGCTCGTGGGCATATTGCAGAGAAGCGTAGTAAGCAGCAGTAGCGATCGAGACACCATGTCGGCCCACAGAGATACGTGCGCCATTCATCATCTGAAACATATAGTTGAGGCCTTTGTGTGGCTCGCCTATCAGATAGCCCCGGCATTCTGTCTCACCAAAGACAAGGTGGGTAGTAGCATACCCGCGTTGGCCTAGTTTCTGGAAGTCACCGGCTGTGAAAACGCCATTTGGTGTCAGGCTGCCGTCAGCGGCAGGGCGGTTCTTTGGCACGACGAAAAGCGAAATACCTTTGGTTCCTGCAGGCGCACCATCTATGCGGGCGAGCAGGAGATGGACGATATTATCGGTGAAGTGATTGTCGCCGCCTGAGATCCATATCTTCTGGCCTTTGATATGATAGTAACCATGCTCGGTCGGATATGCAGTAGTAGTAATGTCAGACAGGGAGCTGCCGGCCTGAGGCTCAGTGAGGCACATGGTACCGCCCCATTCGCCGGAGATCATATGTGGTACATAGGTGTCTTTGAGCTCCTGACTGCCGAAAGCCACGATCAGCCCCGCGGCACCCGAGGTCAGGCCTGCGTAGCCACTCACATGGTTATTGGCAGCATCGATCATGAAGTAGGCGGCCTGGTTCATCATCGACGGCAGTTGCAGACCGCCATTCTCATAGTCAAAGGACGAACCAATGAGGCCCAGTTCGCCGCTTTTCTTCATGATCTTCTCGACCTGAGGATGTACGTGAACCTTGCCGTCTTTGTAGTGGACAGGTTTTTCGTCCATTTCCTTGATATAGGGGAAGCAGTCCTTGTCGCAGAAATCTTTCACAGTGTCAAGGAACATATTGGTAGAGCTTTCGTCATATTCGCTAAAGCGCTGGTATTTCAATAGCTCGGTCAGTTTATGAACATCATAGAGCATATATTTCAGTGCGGTCATGCTCATGTATTGGTCTGCCATGGGGTAATTTTTTGTGTAGCGGTAAAGTAAAAGAAAATAATCCTAAAGCAGATAAGGTGAGGGCGCAAGAATTATGTAAAAGAGTAGAGGACTAGTTGTTATAAAAGTTATTTGCGTTAATCTGACATGTCGCTCTTTGTAAATATGTGACTGTCACCCATTTGATAAATATTGTTATGTTTTGAAGCAATTAATGTTTTCTTAACATTCTGATAGTCAGTTTTTAATGCCAATCTTGCAATATGCTGTTGACATATTCGCTCATATAGTATGTATGTAAAACCTATATTTGACTCGAATAATCGATGAGTTCAGTGAAAAAGAAAAAGATATTATTTACGATCGGTTCACCGAACCAGACCAGTCAGATGCATCAGATATCATCATTTCTCAGTGATGAATACGACTGTTGGTTTACCCAGTTTTATCCAGACTATGGATTCGAAAAGGCGGTATTGTATGCCGGTATATTGGAAAATAGCATTATGTCGGGGCATTTTAAGGCGACAGCGGATAAGTATCTGGCGGACCATGGTCTCCAGAGCGACTATATGGCACTGAAGAATGACTATGACATGACGGTATTCTGCACAGATTTGATAGTTCCACGTAAACTGCGCAAAGGCAAAACCATATTTGTGCAGGAGGGCATGGTAGACGAGCTGACCTTTTTGTCAAAAATGGTAAAGATGTCTCGTATTATTCCTCGTTATTTTGCCATGGGCACTGCCCTGAATGGTAGTTCCAATCTTTGTGATATCTATTGTGTGGCGTCTGAGGGATACAAGAATTTCTTCTCAAAAATGGGCACAAACCGGGATAAAATAGCAATAACCGGCATCCCTAACTTTGACAATATTCCCCAATTTGCTCATAATGATTTCCCGCTCCATGACTATGTGCTGGTGGCCACTTCAGACATCCGCGAGTGCTTCGGAAGCGACGATAGGATAGGATTTCTGAAAAAATGCAAGGATGTAGTCGGTGCCAGAAAGGTGATCTTCAAACTGCACCCTAACGAAATAAAAGACCGCGCAATCGGCGAGATCAAGCAGGTGTTTGGCGAAGATGCTGTGGTCTATACAGATGGCAATTCAAACCATATGATCGCTAACTGTCAGGAGCTGATCACTCAGTTCTCTACATTGGTCTATGTCGGTATCGTTTTAGGTAAAAAAGTTCACTCATATTTCGATCTCAATGAATTGTATCGTCTGGTCCCCCAGCAAAATAATGCTACATCTGCCCGCAAAATTGCCGATATTTGTCAGGGATATATGGAGTTTAGTGGTTCAGGAAAAGATTTCCTGCATCAGTATAAACTGGCAAAAAAAAATATAGCAGCTTGACCAAAATAGTCACCGTCATTCAGGCCCGCTCGGGCTCCAGCCGCCTGCCGGGCAAGGTAATGATGGATATATTAAGCAAACCACTTCTGATCCGTATGGTAGAGCGTGTGCAGCGCGCTAAACTGGCAGGCACTATCGTAATAGCCACTACCACTGAGTCCAGTGATGATGTTATAGAGAAACTATGCGAAAGTGAAGGACTGTTCTGCTATCGTGGCAGCCGCGATGACCTGCTCGACCGCCATTATCAGGCGGGAAAGCTGTACGGAGCTGATGCGATTGTCAAAATACCATCGGACTGCCCATTGATAGATCCCAAAGTGATAGATAAGGTCCTGCAATACTATCTGGACAATGACTTTGACTTTGTAAGTAATCTCCATCCGGCCACCTATCCTGATGGTAATGATGTAGAGGTAATAAGCCGGAAAGCAATAGAAAAAGCATGGCGGGAAGCCAAACGGACACTGGAGCGGGAGCATACGACGCCTTATATCTGGGAGAATCCTCAGCTATTCAAAATAGGCAATGTGGCATGGGAAACGGGCCTGGACTATTCGATGACTGACAGGTGGACGATCGACTATCCGGAGGATTTCACCTTTATTAAAACTATTTATGAACAATTATATCCCGCTAATCCCGTCTTTGATTTGCAGGATATTTTACATTTGACCCGCCAAAACGCCGACATTTTCTCGATCAATAGCAAATATGCGGGAGTGAATTGGTACCGCAATCATCTGGACGAACTGAAAACGATAACAGAGGATAAGACACGAAAAGTGAATAACGAATAGAGAATAATGAATAGTTAAAGTCATTTGTATTCCTGACAACAGCCAACTAATAACAGCCAACTGACCATGACTGAATCAAAACATAAAGAACTAAAAGACCGCGCATTCAAGGTCCGTGAGCATATACTGCGTATGTCGACTGACGGCGGCTGCTTCACAGGTGCATCGCTCTCCTGTGCTGACCTGATCGTATATCTGTATTCGGGCTTCCTGAATGTTAATAAGGATAATCTGAAAGACCCTGCTCGTGACTATCTCCTCCTGTCCAAAGGACACGATGTGCCTGCGCTTTACGGTACATTCGTAGAGCTAGGATGGATGGACAAAGATCGCCTGAAGAACCACCTGAAAAGTAATGACAGCATTTACTGGCATCCAAACAGAAATATCCCCGGTATTGAGTTTCATTCCGGTTCTTTGGGACATTTACCTTCTGTGGGCCTTGGAATAGCGATGGATAACAGGCTCCGGGGCCTTAATAACCGAGTAGTGGTGATCACAGGCGACGGCGAACTCGATGAAGGCTCCGTATGGGAAACCCTGCATGTAGCATCTGCCTATAAGATGAATAACCTCACCATCGTAGTAGATAGAAACCATTTCCAGGCGAATATGAAGACCGAAGAACTTATCCCACTGGAGCCATTGGCGGATAAGTTTGAAGCGTTCGGATGTGCAGTACAGCGTGTCGACGGACATGATTTTGAGGCATTGGAAAATGCTTTTTCGGCCCTACCATTTCATAAAGAAAAACCAAGTGTGATCATAGCCGATACTGTCAGAGGTAAGGGCCTGCCAAGCATCGAGGCGCGCGCTGACCGTTGGTTCTGCAACTTCAAGCCTGAAGAAGTGGAAAGCCTGCTCAAAGAACTCTATGGCGAGGCCGAGACGACATTGACTTCAGAAACATTAACAGTAAGGTAGGATTTAGTGAAAGACAATTATTTAATATAAAACAGCACCGGCTGTTTCTCCCCTCTCCTTTGGAGAGGGGCCGGGGGTGAGGAAATGACAACTTATCAGGAATTAATAAAACAAACAGCGCTCGCTGACGACAGATATATCGTGATGACGGCAGAGAACCGTGCAGTGATCAAAGAACTACCGCCTGTCTTAGGGCCACGGTTTATAGATACTGGCATCACCGAGCAGACCATGATAGGAATGGCTGCCGGGCTTGCGCTAAGAGGACGTATCCCGGTCTGCCATGCACTGACTACTTTTCTTATATATCGTGCTTATGAGTTCGTCCGTACAGATGTGGGTATCGCCCACCTGCCTGTCAAGCTCAGCGCATGGATAGCGGGATTCCTGTCAGATGGCAACGGCCCCACCCATCAGGCGATAGAAGATGTAGCACTGATGCGTACCATACCGGGAATGACAGTTTTCTGTCCATCAGACAATGACGACATGCTGAAAATGTTGCCGGAAATATGGGCATCGCCGCATCCTGCATATGTGAGATTGAATACGCGCCCTGATGTTTATGGTAAGCATACTCCATTCAAAACAGGAGTTGCCGAAGTGATAAGCGAAGGCGCTGATGTGACGATACTGACCTATGGCATGCTGCTGGAAGAAACGCTGAAGGCCGTCGAGATACTCAAGAATAAAGGACTCAGCGTCGGCCTGCTTAATATGCGTTCGCTAAAACCTGTCGATGAACAAGCTATCCTGAAAGTGGCTGCTAATTCAAAATTATTGGTGACTGTAGAAGATCATTTTCTCACCGGAGGATTGTACAGTATAGTTGCAGAAGTATTTTTGAAAAATAGAACGACTGCTGATGTATTGCCGATGGCACTCGATGAGAAATGGTTCAAACCGGGACTGCTGTCAGAGGTATTGAAATATGAAGGATTCACAGGTGAGCAGATAGCAGAGAGGATATTGAAGAAGGTTGGTGCAGCCATTCCTGCATAATTGATTACTTTTGTCGCGTATGTACTTAGATAATTATATCACCGAGATAAGGAAACTCTGTCAACAAAACAGTGTAAGAAGACTATATGCGTTTGGGTCTGTGCTGACTGATAGATTTAATGACAAGAGTGATGTTGATTTTCTGGTAGATATAGAAGGTGAAAATGCTTTGGAGAGAGGCGAAAAGTATTTTAATGTATTATTTGCATTGCAGGATATGCTCAACCGTAATGTAGATTTGCTTGAGGAAAAAGCAATAAGGAACAAATATTTGAAATTTGAGATTGATAGGACCAAACAAGTTTTATATGCAGGATGAAAGAATTAAAGTATGGCTTGAGGATATAAGGATGGCTATTGAAGAAATAAATGATTTTATCAGAGGAATGGATGAATATAATTTTGAAAATGACTTAAAAACCAGAAAAGCAGTAGAAAGAAATATTACGATCATAGGCGAGGCAATGGATAGAATACTGAAGTCAAGTCCGGGAATTGCAATTACTGATTCCCGTAAAATTGTCAATACAAGAAATAGGATCATGCATGGGTACGAGAGCGTATCACTAAATTCGGTTTGGTTAATTATCCAAAACAGTTTACCGGTCTTATACAAAGAAGTAAAAGAACTATTGGCTGAGTGATGGTATTATATTATGAAGGCTTCACAGGTGAGCAGATAGCAGAACGAATCATTAATTACAATCAAAGTATATAAATCATGTCTCAATCTAACGCATCAACACAACATACTATGCCAAATAAACCCGCTCTCGGTCAGGACTATCCGAATATCACCAAGTCCACAGAGATATTAAACAAGGCAAAAAAGATCATGCACCCTGTGAGCCAGACACTCGCTAAGAGTCCCGGCCAGTATAGCAAGGGCGTCGCCCCTGTCTATCTCGATCATGGCAAAGGCTCACACGTATGGGATGTCGATGGCAATGAATATATAGATTACAATATGGGCATCGGTCCTCTTTCGCTCGGCTACTGCTATGAGAAAGTAGACAATGCCATCAAGGCACAACTGGAGAAAGGTATCACTTTTTCGCTCATGTCTCCACTGGAATATGAGGCCGCCGAACTGATCAAATCTATCGTGCCAAATACAGAAAGCGTACGTATATCAAAGACCGGCTGTGATGCTACATCAATGGCAGTGCGCCTCGCGCGCGCCCACACAGGCCGCAAGAAAGTAGTCTGCTGCGGTTATCATGGATGGCATGACTGGTATATCAGTACTACTGTCCGTAATGCAGGTATACCTGAAGAGGTTCAGGCTCTCACAAAAACTTTTTCCTACAATAATATTGACTCGCTCAAGGCTGTACTCGACTCTGATGTAGCATGTGTGATACTCGAACCATATGTATTTGAAGCGCCAAAGGATAATTTCCTTCAGGAGCTCGCAAGGCTCACTAAAGAAAACGGTTCACTGCTGGTATTCGATGAAATGTGGAGCGGATTCCGTATCGCACTCGGCGGGGCACAGGAATATTTCGGTGTGAATGCCGATCTCGCTTGCTTCTCAAAGGCTGTCGCCAATGGAATGCCCATCTCATTTCTCACAGGCCGTAAGGATGTGATCGAGCGTGGTGAGACGGATGTATTTATCTTTACAACATTTGGTGGAGAAGCATTGTCACTTACAGCTACGATAGCTACAGTGAATGAACTGAAAGAAAAAAATGTACCAGCATATCTAGCTAAAATGGGCGCAAAACTGAAAGAAGGTTATAATGCTCTCGTCGCTAAACATGGCATGGAGACGATCACGAACTGCGGTGGTTTTGATTGCAGGGGTATTATTAATTTCCTGCCAGGTGCAGGTGATGGACTGGTCATGAAAACACTCATGCAGCAGGAGATGATCAAGCGAGGTATCCTCTGGGGCGGCTTTCACAATATGAGTTTCAGCCACACCGATGCTGACATAGAATATACACTCAAAGCTTACGATGATGTATTGCCGATCATTAAGAAAGCAGTAGCTGATGGCAACGCAAAGGACCTACTGAAAGGTGAAGTATTAGAAATGGTATTCAGAAAAACGAAATATTAAACAGTATTGAGTTTTAGTATTGAGTATTGAGACAATACAATGGGTTATTTATCCTCGTCTCAATACTCATATCTCAATACTCACATCTATTCAATTATGGAATTATTTTCATTAAAAAATAAAACAGCTATCGTCACAGGCGCATGCGGTCTGATCGGCAAAGAACACTGTCGTGCGCTCGCTGAGGCTGGTGCTAATGTAGTCGTGGCTGATATAAATGAAGCTGCTTGCGTAGAATTCGCAGCATCGTTGGAGGCTGCTTCTCCCTCTCCTTCGGAGAGGGCCGGGATGAGGTCTCACCTTGGCCTTGCAATAAATGTGACAGATAAATCGTCCTTAGAGGCGGGCCGTGATAAGATAGTAGCAAAGTATGGTAGCATAGATGTGCTGATCAATAATGCTGCTATAAATGATATGTTTGAAAATCCAGCGATGGCTGCGACACAGTCCATGTTTGAGCATTATCCGCTCGATATGTGGCTGAAGTCGCTGGACGTGAATGTGACAGGCGTGTTTCTTTGTTCGCAGGTGTTTGGTACCGTGATGGCAAAGCAGGGCAAAGGCAGTATCATCAATGTAGCATCGACATATGGAATAGTAGGACCTGACCAGTCCATCTATCAGAATGCAAAAGGTGAACAGACCTTCTATAAATCTCCGGCGTATCCGGCTACCAAAGGCGCAGTGGTAAATTTCACTCGCTTTCTGGCCGCATACTGGGGAGAAAAAGGTGTCCGAGTGAACACATTGTCACCCGGAGGTGTTGAGAATAGTCAGGATGAGTTCTTTGTACAGAACTATAGTAAGAAGACTGCGTTGAAACGTATGGCGGTGCCGACAGATTATAAAGGAGCAGTGGTTTTTCTGTCAAGTGATGCATCTGCATACATGACCGGCGCAAACCTGATAGTAGATGGCGGATGGACTGCTATGTAGAAATAGATGTGAGTAGTGAGATATGAGTATTGAGATAATACAAAGCAGCGAAGGCTGTTGAAGTCCCTCTCCTTCGGAGAGGGATTTAGGGAGAGGTTAAATAAATGGAAGTACTAAAACAAAAAGCATTAAAGATCAAATTGCTTATCACAGATTGTGATGGGGTTTTGACGGATGCGAGTGTGTACTATTCAGAGAAAGGTGAGGAGTTGAAGAAATTCAATCTGCGCGATGGCATGGGAGTGGAACGCTTGAGAAGAGTTAGCGGTATTGATACAGGTATTATGACTGGCGAAAATTCAGCTATTGTAACGAGACGTGCAGAGAAATTAAAGATCACACATCTTTATCTGGGTATCAAGGACAAAAAAGAATGTCTATGGCAAATTTTAGATTCACTTAACATGCAGTCTGATGAAATAGCATACATTGGAGACGATCTGAACGATTATGAAGTGATAGGAGAGGTGGGGCTGAGTGCATCACCCTCAGATGGTAATAGTTTGATTAAAGAAAGAGTAGACTATATTTGCAGTTTGCCCGGTGGCGCAGGTGCATTCCGCGAGTTTGCGGAGCTGATCATTAAATTAAGAGCTTAAAACACAAAAAGGATAAATGCAGACTTATAAATTAAAAAATGGACGTGTGATCGGGCAGGGGCAGCCGTGTTTCATCATAGCTGAGATCGGCCTGAATCATAATGGTTCGCTTGACAACGCATTAAAGCTCATTGATGAAGCTGTAAAGGCTGGTTGCGATGCTGTCAAGTTTCAAAAGCGTACACCTGAGGTTTCTACTCCACGCGAGCAGTGGGATGTGATGCGTGAGACACCATGGGGGACTATGAAATACATTGATTACCGCTACAAGGTTGAGTTTGGTGCTGAAGAATACCGTGCTATAGATGCTAAGGCTAAAGAAAAAGGGATCATCTGGTTTGCATCCTGCTGGGATGAAGAGTCTGTGGACTTTCTGGAGCAGTTCGATCCTGCCATATACAAAGCTGCCTCTGCAGGGCTGACTGATGTGTCGCTACTAAAAAAGAAAAAAGATACAGGCAAACCACTCATCATCTCTACCGGTATGTCAACTATGGAAGAGATAGAGAATGCAGTAAATTTTATAGGAACAGAGAAACTGCTTATAGCACATTCGACCTCATCATATCCTGCACCGACCAATGAACTCAACCTTCGTATGATAAATACGTTGGCTAAGAAATATCCCGATGTACCGATAGGATACTCAGGCCACGAGACAGGCCTAGCGACTACACTGGCGGCTGTGGCGATAGGTGCTACATTTGTAGAAAGGCACTTCACACTCGATCGCGCGATGTGGGGATCAGATCAGGCCGCGTCTGTCGAGCCGGGTGGCATGGCCAAACTGGTGAAAGATATCAGGGATATCGAGGCTGCGCTGGGCGATGGCATCAAGAAAGTATATGACAGCGAGCTGGGACCGCGTGCCAAGCTGAGAAGAGTGAAATAAAAAGCGTGATCGATGTTGTCTATCATGTCATTGATATATATCATCAGAAATATGCTTAAATGATCATTGCTTTGCAGCCATAAAATGCAGAAGAAATGTCAGTAGAAACAATAACAACAATAATCTTTTTTTCCTGGGCAGGTTTTATGATGCTGCTGGAGAGATTGTATCCTTATACCAAAGGCATGCGGTTTTTTCGTGACGGATGGTGGCTTGACTTCATATGGTACTCAGTCATCCAGAGTTATTTTCTCAAGATCCTGATATTTGATTATATCATCGCTCCGACCAAGACCTATTTCGGTCTGGAGAATGCAGGTATACTCTCACACTGGCCCATATGGGCACTGGTATTGCTCTTTTTGTTCTCCCACGATTTTTATATTTATTGGTTTCACAGGCTGCAGCATGAGAATAAAATGATCTGGCGCCTGCATGAGGCGCACCACTCTGTGACAGAGGTCGACTGGCTGGCCGGCTCACGCTCTCATATCCTTGAGATTATTATCAATCAGACCATAGAGTTTGCTCCGATCATACTTTTGCTAGACAATCATACTGCTGCTATCGTCGTGCCGATCAAGGCGCTCATCGATGCTGTATGGGGCATGTGGATACACTCCAATATAGATGCGCATACCGGCAAACTGCAATATGTGATCAATGGCCCTGAGATGCACCAATGGCACCACTCTAACCATCAGGAAGTATTCTTTTGCAACTATTCTACCAAATTCGCATTTTGGGATTGGATATTCGGTACAGCATTCCTGCCGGGATTAAAGCCATTTAAATACCAATTTCTGAAGCCACAGAAATTTGGCCTGCCATATGATTATCCACGTGAGTATTTTGCACAGAATGTATTTGCATTTTACAGGTTTGATGTCAAAAAATTTGAGTCTATACCTTTAGTCCGCTTGTATATAAATTGGAAAGAACCTATCATCAAGCCTTTTAAAAAAGACAAAGAAACAATGTCTGGCCCATCACCAAACCCCCAAGCCACCGAATGAGTGGATGGGTGTATTTACTTCTTGCTTCCTGTTTGGAAGTATGCTGGATCTATACACTCAAGGTGCTGGACATGAAAAGAATTTTTGCTATTAAACCAGCCACAATGCTTCACGAACTCGAACCGTGGAAAGCCCTGCTTCCTTTACTGGGTTATATAGTTTTTGGCCTTTGTAATGTTCTTGCTATCACCAAAGCAATGAAAACTATTCCTGCAGGCACGGCTTTTGCAGTATGGATGGGCCTGGCGCTGGTAGCTACTAAATTTATCGATATTCTATATTTTAAGCAACCCTATAATGCACAGCAGTTGATCTTCACTGTTTTTGTATTGGTAGGCATCATCGGCCTGAAGTGGTTTGAGTAAGCTAAAGTCACTGACATGGCTTATTTTGTGGATGTGTTAATTTTTTACTTTTCCATGACAATTCTTTTGGAGAAATGAAATAAATGGGCATCTTAGCGATAGATGTTACTACATTTAATTCAAATAATCTAAAAATCCCTCTAAAACATGAAGATCAAACTTTTACTTGCTCTAGTCTTTGTTGGTTTCCTGACATTGGTCATAAGTAGTTATAAAGAAGGCCCGGATTATTTCGGGCTTTATGAATGCACCGGAGCTACAGGCCTGACTCATGGCTGTAGTGGTAGCAACAATGGCATCACCTGTCACTCAAATAATACTACAAGTAATAACGTAGTACTGGAACTCGATTCTCAAGGTGTATCGGTTAAGAGCTATTATCCCGGGGTGACATATACTATAAAACTATCGGGTGTAAACGGCACAGGAGATAGTCTTCCATACTTCGGATTCCAACTAACATCTCTGCTGCTGGCAGGTGCAGGGGATTCAGGAACTGTGAAACCAGCTGGTACCTGGGATTCTGCAGCTATCACAGGAAATGTACACTATCTTCAGGCGGGACCGGGTAGTTGTTTAACTTGCTCAGGGTATCATATACCTGTAGTAGAGCACAGTGCAGCGATTCAAGCCACTACTGGCACCGGAGGCAATGGCACTACCTATTCAGAGTCTTTCCAATGGTCTGCACCTCCTTCAGGTACAGGTACTGTATTGCTACTGGGCGAACTGAATGCCGTGAACCATGATGGCACAGTGACAGGTGATTATAGCCAGGGAGCCAGTGATACTATCACAGAGGCCACACCAAATGGTATTAATAGCATCAACAATGATCTAAGCGGATTTACAGTTTATCCTACATTGATGAATGACAATGTCAATATAGCTTTTACTGTTAAAGAGAATTCAAGCGTAAGCATAACTATGGTATCAATGGAAGGGCAGACAGTCAAAACATTTATGTCTCAGGAATCTTTAGGCCAGGGTACTTTCAAACGTACATTCAATGTAGATGGTTTAGCTACCGGCGTATATCTGGTGAGGTTGCAGATAGGTAATGCATCTGTCGTGTCTAAAGTCGTTAAAGAATAGTCTTTTTATAAAATTATCAATCAGAAAGCCCGCTTAGATTCTAAGTGGGCTTTCTATTTTTAATGCTACCAGTTCTTCCATTCGGTATATTCATTTAACGAAAAGGCTATAGGCAACTATTCGATAAGTTGAGCTAAATTTTCAGCTTTGGATTTATTGATATTGAAATATTTATTACCTTACTTTCATTGTTTCAAAAAGTATTAAGCATGAAGATCAAGGTTCTACTTTTTTTATTCTTTACTGCAGCATTGTCAATTATACTCAGTAGTTATCGTGAAGGCCCGATGAAGCATAGCGGCTGGGATGGCACGGGTGCGGACGGGACCACAGGCTGCTCAAACGGCAGCAGCTGCCATAACTCAACCACCAGCCTTAGTCCGACTGTTGAGCTCGATTCTGCCGGAGTAGCAGTGACAAGCTATCAGCCTGGTGGCTCCTATACCGTAAAGATCTCGGCGATCAATAATACCACTGGCACATTCGGTTATTTCGGGTTTCAACTGGCTACCGTATCGGCTACAGGTGCCGGCAGCGCGGCAGCTACACAGGCAGGTATTTGGGGCACTTCGCTTCCTACTGATGTGCAGAATACTCCCGGCAGCGGGAGAAATTCATTCCCGGTCATAGAACATAATACAGCGATACCGGCAGTCTCAGGCTCAGGTGGTGCTGGCACTATATATTCCGAATCTATACCATGGACCGCTCCTGCGGCTGGTTCTGGCCCTATTGAGATATTCGGTGTCATAAATGCAGTCACAGGTTTGGATATAGCTTTCTTGTGCGATTATCAGGGTGCAACACCGGTCACTATCAACGAGGCGGTGGCAACCGGTATCAATGCATTGAGTGATAAGTTAACAGGCTTTAATGTATACCCGACACTGATGAATGATAATGTCACTATGGCTTTTGATCTGAGAGATGCATCGAATATCACTGTGTCGCTGATTTCTCTGGATGGCAGGACTGCAAAAACTCTAATGTCACAGGAGCCTATAGGGCAAGGGACTTTCACGCGCTCGTTTGATGTCAATGGCTTGGCTACAGGAGTATATCTGATAAGAATGGAGATAGAAAATGAAGCAGTGGTTTTTAAGGTCGTCAAGGAGTGATCGAATCAAACTAAAATAAAAAAGCCCGCAACATTGCGGGTTTTTTTATTTTAGTTTGTGAAGTTTATCAATTCAAACTACTAAAATTCACCGGCACGACACGAGACACTCCCTGCTCTACCATGGTCACACCATAGATAGATTCTACAGCAGACATGGTTTGCTTGTTGTGTGTCACGATGATGAACTGTGAGTCGCCGGAGAACTCCTGTATGATCTTGTTGAACTTGGTAATGTTGGTATCATCGAGCGGTGCATCGACCTCATCGAAGATACAGAACGGTGCCGGTTTCAGCAGATAGAGTGAGAAAAGCAGTGCAGTGGCCGTGAGTGTTTTCTCACCACCGGAGAGCTGGTCTATCACCGTAGGGCGTTTGCCTTTAGGTTTTGCTATGATCTCGATCTTAGATTCCAGCGGATCTTCGGGATTGACGAGATAGAGGTCACATTGATCCTCCTCGCTAAACAGCGTCCGGAATACTTTGATAAAGCTATCGCGTACTTTGTAGAATGCCTCCAGGAATTGTGTCTTCGCAGTGTCATCTATTTCCTTGATCGTATCGAGCAGTGATGTCTTGGCATCTTCGAGATCTTTCTTCTGCACGATGATGAAATCATATCTTTCCTTCATCTCATTGTATGCCTCGACAGCCATAGGGTTTATCTCTCCGAATCCCTCGATGCGCTTTTTGATCTTCACGTGGTCTTCAGTTATTTCGTCTTTGTTCCATTTAGGGTCGAGCTCTTCGTTGATGATATCATTTACATTTACATTAAACTCCACACTCAGGCGCTCACGCATACCTGTGAGGTTTAGCTTCAGCTCATTAAATCGATCAGATATCTCACTGATCAGGACATTGACAGCGTCTCGACTACGTGTTAGTTCACGGATCTTGCCGTCCAGTTCATTAATGCCGCCACGTGAGTCGTAGTAACTCTTTTCAGAATCTGCGACTTCCTTCTCAATGGCTTCTTTGTTGGCGTAACCTTCGAGCAGGATGCTTTCTATCTCTTTGAGCTTAGTTTGATTTTCCTCTATTGTGAAATTGCACTCTGTGATGATCTCATTATTGCGAGTGAGCTGTGCAGTGAAACTCTCCACCTGACTGTTTTTGAAATTCAATTCCTGAGATATAGAGTTGACACGGTTTTGCTGCTGGTGAAACTCGATATTCTTCTGATTGAAGCGCGATGATGCCTCGCTAAGTCTATTAGTAAAATCAATAAACTCTTTGTCGGTCTGCTCAAGTGCCTGTTTGCTGACGGTTTGTACCTCACGAAGTTCAACCAGTTCTTTATTGATGTTCTCCACATCGACATTTAGCTGCTGCAGACGCTCAGTGATATTCTTGCTTTTGGCATCAGATGATTCCAGGAACTTGATAAGGCTCTGAATGCTGGCCTGTGTGGCAGAGAATTTATTGTTGAATTGGTTGAGCGTATTTCTCTGCTCATCTATCTGACGTGTCTGTGTAGAAGACTTGAGCTGATTGATCTTGATCACAGTATCCGATACCCTTGAGTGCAGTTGATAGGTCACTCTTTCCAATTTCTCGATCTCTTCTTTTAGTTTTTCGAGGTTCTTGGCACGTCCTATTTTCTTTCCTTCGAAAAGGCCTACTGCACCGCCGCTGAGCGTAAAGTCCTGACGAATGAAGTGGCCCGTCTTGGTCAGCAGGACTATTTTCTGGCCATTGGTATTGAGTTGGCTATTGTTGAATCCGGATGAATCATCCACCATAAATACTCTATCGAGTAGTAAGGCTTCTAGCTTTGCATATTGTGCATCCATCTCTACCAGATCGGTCGCAGGTACTGCATTCGGAATGCTAAGCGATGATTTGTTTTCGTATGCCTGTATATCATCGAGGATAAAGAAGTTCGCCCTGCCCATTGATGAGTCTTTGAGAAGATTGACGGCCATGATAGCTTCCTCGATATTCTGTACCACATAGTAGTTGAGATATGGTTCGAGATAATTCTCAATAGCGACACGATGCTCCTCAGCACAATAGATGATATCAGATAGGAGCGGGGCGTCTTTGCTCCATTTGGCATTCTTCTTTAGAAACTTGATCGATTCGGGAAAGCCTTCGAGATTTTCGACGAGGCTTTTCGTCAGTTCGTATTCATTCTTCTTGGCATCCAGTGTGCGTGCTTCCTGAGTGAGCTCCTGACGGGTCTTTTCTACAGAAAGTTCCAGATCGGATATCTGCTGTTTGCGGCTTTCTTCATCAGCTATGAGCTGCTTGAGTGTATGGTCAGTTTTCTCCTGGTCTAGCTTGTATTGTTCCAGTTGTTTTTGGAGTTCTTCGAGTTCTTTGCGTTTGGATATAGTGTCTTCTTCGCTTTGGCTCAGTTCGCGCTGGAGGGATTCATTATTGCTGCGGTTGACGGCGAGTTTCTTTTCGAGTTCGAATATCTGCCTTTCTTTCTCAGCATACGCTTTCTGCTCAGTGCTCAGGCTTTCTTTGATCGTAGTATGATGCGAACGTGTCTCATTAAGCGCCTCTTCGAGTATAGCGAGTTCAGATTTTTTGCCATCGAGTATGCTCGATTCTGCATTGAGATCAATGGTGAGCTTGTCTATGGAGAGTTTTAGTTTCTCAATATGGTCATTGGCATCGATGATCTGCTTCTGTGCAGTATCGAGTTTATCGTGAGCGAATTTCAAAGATGAGTTGAGCAGGTTGCGCTCATTCTCGCGCTCGCTGACCCCGCTGACGAGAGTATTGAGCCTGCGTTGGATCTCCATCAGGTTTTTCTCCTTGTCTACATTGTCGAGTTTTTCTTTTTCCAATGCAGCTTCAGCGGTTTTGATGGCCGTTTCAATCTCTAATTTCTTATCATCTTGTATCTGACGCTTGGCTTCGAGATCTTTGAAGCTTTGCTTGTACTCTTGCAGAGAGAACTTAGCCAGTATCAGCGACAGGTTCTTGTATTCTTCTTTCAGCTCATAGAATTTCTTTGTCTTCGCAGCTTGTTTTTCGAGGGTTTTGAGTTGGCCTTCTATTTCAAACAAGAGATCTTTCACTCGCTCCAGATCGGCATCTGTGGATTTGAGTTTATCGATGGTTTCCTTTTTGCGCTTCTTGTATTTTGAGACACCTGCTGCCTGTTCAAAGAGCTTCCTGCGGGAGTGGTCGCGGTCATTGAGGATCTCGTCTACCATGCCTAGCTCGATGATAGCATATGAATCGGGACTGACACCCGTGTCCATAAAGAGTGTCGTAATATCTTTGAGCCTGCAAGCCACATCATTGAGCCTGTATTCGCTCTCACCATCGCGGAAAAGTTTTCTGGTGATGGTGATGGTCTTGTAGTCAGAGGATACGAGGTTCTTCGTATTTTCGAATGTGAGCGATACCTCGGCGAGTGCAGAGGGTTTGCGGGTCCTTGTGCCGTTGAATATCAGGTTTTCCATTTTCTCCAGGCGGAGCATAGAGGTCTTCTGCTCACCGAGCACCCACCTGATAGAGTCCACCACATTTGATTTGCCGCAACCGTTTGGCCCGACTATACCGGTGATGTTATTATTAAAGTGGATCGTGGTCTTTTCAGCAAAACTCTTAAAGCCTTTGATCTCTAGTGTCGTTAACTGCATAATTGGGTAATGTGCTAATGTGGTGAATATGCCAATGTGCTAATGAAATGCAATAACACAAGTGCTCATCTTCAAATTTAAGGATTGCGAAGTTAAAAATTAGGAGATGTAAACCCTCCCCGGGGGCATTGGTTAATATCAACAGGTTTTGAACAAACGAAGGAGTTGCAATTGATTGGTAATTAGCTCCTTGGTTACTCCAAGGATTTAAACCAACATTTTATTGTTCATTAAAACTGCCTTGTTTTTTGAAAACACCGCATTTTTTTAAAAGAATGGTTTTTTACTATTTGTGTTTCTCTAAAAAGTATATATTTGAGCATCACTAAGTTTCAATGAAAAAAATACTACTCACAATTTTCTCCCTCTTCGTGCTGATGGAGGGTTATTCTCAGGTTGGTATCAATATCCTCGTACCTGATTCGAGTGCAGCATTACAGGTATTCTCTAATAAGAAGGGCGTGGGGCTACCTCAGCTCACATCTACTCAGATGAATGCCATCAATGCACCGCTCAACGGCCTCACTATCTATAACACCAGCGATACTGTGGTGGAATACTGGAACGGCTCCTGCTGGCTAAAAGTATACGAGCCAAACTGTTACTATTGTGATTTTCAGATGACGATCAACCCTACGAGCGATACTTTGGACCGTACTATCAGTGATTCGGTCACAGCGACTGTCACTATCACACATACTCATGGTACACAGCCTATTACTGCTACCTGGTCTGCTATACCGCCATCAGGCGTGACGATCTCCGAGTCCGGCAGCACGACGATCGATACTTCCGGCTCCTTTACTATTACCGTTTCGGCAAATGTATTTTCCGGTAGCGGTAATGTGCCCATACTGATCACAGCATACTGCGGCAATCAGGCCCGTTTTGTGACATTCAATGTGTATATCAAGCCATGTGTGCAGGTAGATATCGTGAATGACTATACTAACTATGATGTTCAGGGCCTCAATTCACCTGTGCTTCCTGCGGGTTCTCTACAATGCGTATTGCTGACTGTGAACGGCGGTGTCACTCTGCATTCAGCAGATCCCACACTTCCGGCATTGACCATTGGAAACCTTAATCCACTGTCTATAGTCGGTATCATAAACAATGGTGCTATACTTGGCAGGGGAGGCGATGGTGGAGGTTTCCAAACTACTACAGTAGGTGGTAATCCCGGTGAAAACGGTGGCAATGCACTCAATCTGACCACACAGACTGCCATACAGACTATCGGCCAGATATATGCAGGCGGCGGCGGCGGCGGCTCTATCGGATTGTCATACACCTCCCCGAGCATACCGATCATCGGTTCTATTACTCTTGGATTTGGTGTAGGCGGCGGCGGCGGATCGGAGAACGGACTCGGCGGTACTGTGCCATCGGGCGGCATCACGCTGGGGTATTACACAGCAGGTACTTCTGCTACCTCTACTGTATCTTCGCTACCCGGTACCGGAGGGGTCATCAATATCCCTATACCGATCACGATATCAGTGGCTACAATTACGATCACTCCCAATGTGCAGGGCGGCAATGGCGGCGGTTGGGCGCTGGCAGGCACGTCAGGCAGCGCCAGTATAAGCCTGCAGGTATGTGTGCAGATACCGTTTATCGGAAATGTATGTATACCTACGATCACTTTACCGATACCGATAGGCGGTGCAGGCGGTACGGCAGGACTGGCGATCAAGAGAAATGGCAACCCGCTGCAGGGTGTAGCTGATGGTACTTACAATAGTTTTCAGATCAAAGGTACAGTAGCACCATAATAGACTTGAGACAATAGACAATAGACAAATAAAAGACATAAACAGAATGAAACTCAAACTAATCATATTTCCTCTTTGCCTGATCGTCATCAATGCTTTCGGTTTCGAAGGCTCGATCAAACAAGTAGTAAAGAACTATAATGGCACAGGCGCTACAGTGACCATGAACTGGCAGTTTGGCTCACACAACTGTCGTGTGGACATGCTGGCATCCGGCAAAGATGTCAACTCAAATACCGTCCTGATACTCGACCCTGCATCAAGGACACTCAAAACATACGAAGCCAATGCGTCCGGTGCTCAGAAGTTATACTTTCAGGTAGATGCATCCAGCATATCAGCCAGCCTCTCTGTCATATCTGTCAATCCTACTCAGGAAGTAAAACAGATCAACGGATATAAATGCGAAAAATGGCTCGTGGTCACATCTGTCGGAGCATACAATGTCTGGGTCACAAGAGACATTGATATAGACTGGTCTGTTTACAAAGACTTTTTCAAATCAAGTATAGAAGTACAGGCACTGGCAAATCAGGGTGTAAAGGGATTTCCGATGCTCACTGAATCTGCCAATGGCACCAATAATGCATCTGTAGAATCAGTATCGGCGCAGACTGTTTCTGCGAATGCTTTCACCGTACCTGCTGAGTATACGCTCTATGTACAGCAGGCTGCTGCGACTCCGGCTAAGACTAAGTAAGCATTTACAGAATTACGAATTTACGGAATTACAGATTTATTGAGTAACATTTTTATGCCTGTCCGGTGATATTAATTCTACGTCAATAATTGTCTGAAAATTGTATTACATTATTCACTATTCGTTATTCTCTCATAAAATCCGCTTGATTATCTTCAGTTGATGGCTGTATTTATTAGTATCAGCATTGAAAATCCCAAAGTGGTCAAATGAATCGATCCGTACCATCGCGGATGAGTGGATGATCTTTTTGTCTTTCAATATCATGCCCACATGAATGATCTTTCCGTCCTCATTATGAAAAAAAGCGAGGTCGCCCAGCGTCGCCTCCTCAGCAAAATTGACAGTTTTACCGATGTCGGCCTGTTGGTAGGCATCTCTGGGCAGGGCCACGCCGAGACATTTGTAGAGGACCTGTACCAGGCCTGAGCAGTCGATCCCGAGAGGTGTCCTGCCACCCCAGAGGTAGGGAGCATGGAGGTAGCGCATGGCTACTTTCTCCAGCATATTGACTGTCCTGACCTGATCCGGCATCACCGCCTGACCGTTATAAATGAATTTTTCCTTGCTGATCTTAAAGTTGATCCCATCAAAATGCGGCAGTGAGCTACCAGTGACCAGAGCTATTGATTTGTCGCTGGAGGCCGCACTGTAAAAGAGGTCTATGGCTATTCCGATGCTCTGGAGGCTGATATTGTTAAATTCTTTTTCGGAGAGCGCGGTGTGCTGGCCGGCATCTATCCATCCTTCGTATTTATCCAGCGAGCATCTGATATTCAGCCAATTTTCTTTTATATGAATTATTTCATATATTTCTCCAAAAAGAAGCTGTGAAACCATCTCGCTTCTATGGCTATTGGATTGTCTTACAGGTATATTACTGAGGGCGGTGATTCCGTGCTTCAAAGTATTTTATTTTTATCAAAGGTAAATCATCTGACTTACAAAACGGTTTGCATCCGATTTCTTATATTAGCCGTCTATGTGTTAGATTCTGTTATTTGATACAGGTTACTGCCACACTGTGAATGTTTTGGCGTGGTTCATTAATCAATGTTTATTTTTTTTGTAACAAATTCGGTTTTTTCAGGTAAAAATTAAGGATGAGAAATAGTTTTTATAAGGTAGTATCTGGTTTTATTGCATCATTGTTTTTTATTGGCAATGTCAGCGCACAGCTGAGTCCGAATGTGACCCCGACCGGCACTACCTGTGGCCATAACAACGGCAGTGCGGTAGCCAATCCTACTGGCGGCACAGGATATACCTATCAGTGGTCATGCAGCTGTAGTACTACTAATACTGCTACCGGCCTTGCTTCAGGAATTAATACTGTGACAGTATACTCTACACCTATCAGCGACTCAGTGGTTGCACAGTTTAATATAGCCACGTCTGCTGGTATACAAGTGTTTCTGGACTCAGACACTATGCCCAGGTGCGGTCAAAATAACGGCTCTATATTGTGCTCCAATACAGTAACAGGCAATGCGATCAATACTTTTCTGAAAAATGGTATAGTAGTTGAATCGGGGGGCGGTACAGAATATTTAAATGCTGATACTGGTACCTATATCTTTTTTGCTGTTGACCCTTCTACCGGCTGTTCTGATACATTGCCTCCTATAGTTTTGACAGATACCAGTTCATATGCTTCGTTCAACGGAGTAGTTGTGACTCCCGATAGTTGCTTTGGGAGCAATAATGGCATAATAACGATCACTCTGGGCAATTGCGCCAGCGGATGTACTTATAGCTGGGCGCATATCCCTTCTGACAATACACCTACTGCTACAGGGCTGCCAGCAGGATTGGATACTTTCTATGTGAGCAAAGGTGGCTGTACAAATCTTGATACTATCATCAATGTACCGGGTCCACTGACACCATTGTCAGACAGTCTGACGACCCATCCTGACCACTGCAGTCAGAATGTAGGCTCAGCCATCCTTCTCACCACAGGCGGTACGGGGCCATTCACATACAACTGGTCCATGGGCATCTCTCAGGGTGATTCGGTTTCTCAGTTGGTCGGAGACTCGACAGTCTATGTCACTGTCACAGACAGTCACGGTTGTATGAGTAAAGACAGCGGGTATATAGGCAAAACGCCCGGTCCCAGGGCAACTATGACAGCGTCTGACTCGGTTTGCGGTTCAGACTATACGGGGATACTCATCGTCACACCCACTACCAATGACGGGCCTTTTACCTATCTGTGGTCAACTAACAATACCACTAATGTGGATGCAGGACTGGCACAGGGTACCTACTATGTGACTGTATACAATGCTGTAGGCTGTGACACTGTCCTAGAGGCTACCGTACCAGCCTATGTGGTTCAGAATTATTCCACCATCAGTCCATCAGCGACGATCACATTGGGGCAAACAGCGGTCATAGATCTCATGACAAATGTACCCTTCACCAGTGTAGACTGGGAGCCATATTTTAGCGGTTCCAAGAATAATCTTGAAGTATCAGTCTCTCCTATTCAAACTACACAATATTATGTGACGGTGAAATATGGCCAGTCATGTTCCTTTACAGATTCATTTCAGATCGCGGTAGTACCTGATACTACTGATAAGATCACCATTCCTAATACCTTCACCCCTAATGGTGACGGAATAAATGACCTTTTTAAATTGATCACATACCCTGCTATAAATACTTTCCATATCTGGATATATGACAGGTGGGGAAATAAAGTATACGAATCAACGGATGTCGATTTTAACTGGAATGGCCTGGACCAGTACGCCGGAGATAAACCGCTGGATACAGGGGTGTATGCATACGTAGTGCAATACCAAACCTATGGATCCAGTGAGAAACAGACAGTAGGAGGAAACATTTCATTGGTCAGATAGAACAAATACAAAAATGAAGAAAATTTTATTTGCAGTTTTCGTTATGGTAGTAGCCAATGTCAATGGCCAGGACCCTCGATTTTCACAGTTTCACCTGATGCCGCAGTACCTGAACCCTGCGATGACAGGTTTTTTTGATGGCGATGTGAGATTTGCAGCTATTTTTCGCGATCAGTGGTTTACACTAGGTTCACCCTATGGCAGTACGAAATTTATGACTGAAGGAGGTGAGGTAGATGGCCGTATTAATGTAGGAAAACCGGCGGGTGAATATGACCGCAAACAGGATTATATAGGTGTCGGAGTGGGCGTGATCAGGGATGCAGCAGGCGATGAGGCATTCACCTCCACTGATGGTTATCTGGCATTAGCTTATTCTAAGTCATTTGGTTATAAGGTGAAACACGCTATATCACTCGGACTTCAGATAGAGGGGATGTCTGAGCAGTTTCGCAATGGAGGTGCGGTATTTCCCGATGGGATAGTAGAGAACATTGGTAAGTCGAACATTAAATTTGATGTCAATGTCGGCGTAACATATCATGTAGATTTTATGAAGCGGCTGAATATGTACTTTGGTTTTGCTTATGACCACGTGACCAGTCCGACATTCAACTTTCTCGATGTGAGTTCGGACAGGTTGTATGCTAAATATGTGGCCACCGGTGGCGCTGTGATAGCTATTCGTGACAAAATAAACCTTGTGCCTGCTGCTATGTTTCTGATGCAGGGGCCGTCGTTAGAAGTAAATGTGGGCGCGAATGCCCAATATATATTCGGTAATGAATATGACAGCAAGAACACTTTTTCGTTTGGCCTGATGGCACGGTTTGCCCGTCCTGAAGGGCCGGAGGCTATCATTCCTAATGTCAGGCTTGATGTTTATCATTTTACCATCGGTGTGGCATATGATATCAACGTATCAAACCTGTCGAGAGGCACTAATTCGGTAGGTGCCATCGAGGTCGGGGTGGTGTATATATTCAAACATAGAAATCGAATGGTACCTACAAATGCATCATGCCCAACATGGTAGATACCGGATCAGCTATGGTTTTTTGATTTGTTTTAAATGGTTGTGATAGCCGATGGTTTTTTGATAGCCAGGCAAATGGTTTTTTGGGTTTGTTTGTGGAAAAAAGGGTCTTGATTTTGTTTTTTTTAAAAGCAACTTAGTGCATCAAATCAGAGTCTTATATTAAAGAAAGCGTGTAATGCGATAAAAGAGTTAATTGAATGAATTGTTATTTTAGTAAGAGAATCGGGACCTTATGTATAGCTTTGATGATGGGCTGCTTTGGCAGTGTGTATGCCCAGTGCGGATTTCAAGAGATACTACCTACGCTGCGCTGCCCCGGTTTCACGCTTCTCCTTCAGGATAGTACCGTTGGTGTCAATTGCGCCAATACTAACTGGACACTATATCAGCCGGCACCATGCAGCTCACCTATATATGGCACAGGTAACTGCCAATTTTCAGCATCATTGAATTGCCCCGGTACTTATTGTATAGTGATGCGTGACAGGTTGCCCAATGGTACTCCATGTGTGGATTCAGTATGTAATATTGTAGTGAACCCATATCCTATTTTAAGGGGCTCTTTCAATAAATCTGTCACATGTGCCGGAGGTTGTATTTATTGGATTGACGCATCAGTTCCCGGGATAAACTGCACCATAGATAGCTTTACGATAGATTGGGTAAACTCACAACCTTTTGAAATATTTACTGTACCGCCATATCCCCCAAATCCCTATCCATGTAATACATATGGTGCCAATGGGGTATACTCACCCAGGATAGTATTGAAAAATAGTTGCGGATGTTTGGTGGATACCACATTCACTGGAGCCATCACCGTCACAGCACCGCCTTTGGCTGCATTCACCGGCACTCCGCTCAATAGCTGTACATCTCCTCTGGTCAGCACGATGACCGTGACGACACCCGGGGCCAATGCCAAATATTACTGGTATGTGAATGGAACACTGACACAGACATCAGGCTCACCCAATTTTATTCACTCATATCCTACCGGCACCTATGATATCAAGCTCGTGGCTGTCGATAGCCTGTCGGGATGCAGCGACTCCAGTACCCAGACAGGATATGTGGTAGTAGGTACATATGCGGCAGCATGTTTCACGGCCAATGATACAGTGGGCTGTGCACCATATACCATTACTTATACCCCTTGTGTCAACGGGGCTCAGACTTACGTATGGAACCTGCCGGGATCTTCTATTCCTACGGTCACAGATTTCAATAACTCACCACAGTCTGTCGGTTATTTATCCTCCGGTAGCTATACAGCTCAGTTGATAGTAACCTATCCGGGTGGCTGCAGGGACACACTGACCAAAACCAGTTATGTCAATCTGGGGTCTGTCCAGAACCTCAGTTTTACTACTCCTGATTCTATAACCTGTATTGTGCCGGGGCAGATATGTGTAAACTATACAGGGTCATCATGCGCTACCTGTACTTTTCAGTGGAATCCGCCACCTAATACACCTTTTGGTACTAATGGTCAGGGCGGCACCTGCTATACTGTCACAGCTTATGGCACTATCTCGCCACTCCTCACTGTCATAGACTCAGGATGTACGACCCAATTGATCAAAAATAATTTTCTCGTCACTCAGCCACTGGTGCCCTGCGTCAATAAATCCTATCTGCATGGCAATGGCTGTGCCAGTGATACGATCATTATCACAAACTGTACTCCTTCCACCAGCGTCGTATGGAGTTTCCCGGGAGCTGTCAGTGTGGGACATAGCAACAGCGCTGATACCATCTACTACAATAGTAACGGCACCTATTATTATAGCATGATCCTGGAGACCGTAAGCGGGTGTATAGACACGCTGCATGACTCTGTGATCGTAGCGCCTAAGCCGGTGATCACTATGGGCGTCTATCCTAATGATGTTTGCTTTGGTACCATGAATATGTTTACTATAGGCAGTATAGCGGCCCTTGATACACCTACCAGTGTGTTGGTCTGGCCAGAAGGGGATAGGCCGGGGGCACCTACTTTTATCATGCCTCATGGCATAGATACTATTAGCTATTTGTATCCGGACACAGGCTATTTCGGTGTTTGTTTCCTCGCTCAGACCTCCGGCTGCCTGGGTGATACCACATGCCTCACCTTGCGTTCGGACTCTGTACATATCTTCCCGCCAAAGGCACAATACTCAATGAGTCCGCTATGTAGTAGTTCGGATTTGGTGACCTTTACCAATACCACTGTCGGTGCGGACTCGATCATTTGGACCTATCAGGGGGTCACATATAAAAACCAGAATACCTTTGTAGCTGTTCTGCCGCTCTGTGATACCAAATACCCCATCTCGCTCACGGCTTATGCCTCATATGATACAGGATCGGGCCCTCCATATCTTCCCACAGACACAGTATATTGTTCATACACATTGTCTGATAGTGTCCTGTCCAGGCCATGTTACGGAGCGGATTTTGTGTATAATTCCACGAAGGGCTGTTATGGATCATTCACAGATACAGCCAGGATCGTACTGACCGGGGTCAATGTGTATGTACCTTCACGTATATTATGGAGCGTGCTGACGTCTCCCATACCTGTATTTAATCCTCAAGGATACAGTGGGGATACGTCGATACAAGGTTTTCGTCCCGATCCACCGGGGCAATACAATGCCTGTGTACAGCTAAGTTATAATAACGGTTGTATAGATACCATCTGTAAACCGCTTTATATTGATATATCTGAGCCGGAGGCTTCCTTTACGATAGTGAATAATGATTCAGCAGGCTGTGTGCCGTTTTGCCCTCAGTTTACCAATACATCTATTGTCATAGCCGGGGCTATAGCATCACTTTCCTGGAATTTCGGCGATAACACACCTGTGGTGAATAACGTTCCCAATCCTGTACATTGCTTTGATACCACAGGATTATTCGAAACCTGTCTGACCATCACGGATACCAATGGCTGCACCAGCTCATACTGCAGGCAGGTACAGGCCAATCTTATACAAGCTAATTTTACAGAGACGGACTCTTTGTCCTGTCCGACCAATTCGAGTCCATTGAATCCTATTACTTATACCAATTCATCTACCGGATTTGTAGCCAGCTATGAATGGCTGCTGCCCGCTTCGCTGAATCCAAGTCCCGGAGGTGTACCAATTCCTACTACACCTAGCATTACGGAGCAATATGGATCAACAGGATATGATAGCGTGGGCCTCGTCGTGGTGGACCAATTTGGTATATGCCGTGACACTGTCTGGAAACATATAACCGTATCAAATCCCGTGGCCAACTATGGCATGACAAACCTGAGTGATACATTTTCACAATGTCCGCCACTCATTATAAACCATTTCGTGGACAGTTCGCAAAATGATATATGTACATATTTATGGGAATTTGGGGATGGTTCTTTTGCCACTAATACCAATCCGGGCCATATATATACATTACCAGGCGTGTATCCGGTCACTGAGGTAGTCACGAGCTGCCATGGATGCGTAGATAGTATCACTAAATATAACATCACCATAAAGGGGCCGTCTGTATTCATGACCGCCAGCAGTGCCGGTGGCTGTCCATGTACGCCTATATCCTTTTTTATTTCATCATATAATGCGAGTCTACTTCAGGTCGTATCAGATGGAGGCACAACAACATTCACTAATATCACTGTCAACCCAATAGGCACAGCTACTAATCCTACGCTCGATACGGTCTCGTTCTTATATTGTGCTGCAGGTACAGCGTCTCCATTTATTGAGGCCTACGACGCTAGTGGCTGCCATGTCCACTATGATAGCCTGATCACACCTTTGGCCATAGATTCACCTACTGCTAATTTTTCGATTAACAGGGTTTGCGGTACGGATTCCATTTGCTTTACAAACCTGACCACCTTTTCCTCGGCGTATGCACGTGATTCGATCAATACATGGAACTTCGGTGATGGTACGACCAGCAATGCATTAAATCCATGCCATGTCTTTCCCGGCCCGGGCAACTATGCTGTGTCACTTTTTGTACAGGACCAGTTTCTGTGCGGGGATTCGCTCACTCAGAATGTGCATGTGGCCATACCTCCTGTAGCTTATTTCACTTTTACGGATACACTAGGTTGTGTGCCTTTCCTTGAGGTTTTTGTTGATTCCAGCACTATAGATGACAGTACCAGTATAGTAAACGGCTATTGGAACTTCGGCAATGGCGCTACTTCAGGGATTTTCACAGGACAGGGCACTGCGGGAGATACATCCTATGATTACACATCTGTAGGAACATATACTACTTCGTTGGTCATCACAGACGGATACGGATGCACGGATAGTATGAATCGGTTGGTACATGTGCTATCTCCGCCGACTATCAGTGCCGGTGATGATACCACGATATGCCTGGGCGATACCGTCACACTCTTTGGATCCGGCAGCGAGCCGCTGCTCTGGCTTACTAACTACAATATCAGCAGTACAACATCTGCTACACCTCAGGTATGGCCTGCAGATGATACTACTTACATTCTCAGCGTTGGGTCACCTACTACATGCTATGTCTATGATACCGTCAAAGTGAATGTATCTAAATACACCTTATCTTTGGATACTGCTACCAATCTCTGTCGCAATGAACTGACATCATTCACTGCATCTGCTATCAGTAGCCATGCTACAGTGACCAGCTACAGTTGGACATTCGGAGACGGCAGTCCCGGCAGCACCGGTCAGACAGTCACTCACCAATACGCCACATTCGGCTCCTACACCAGTACGCTGATCGTGACAAATAACCTCGGCTGTAAGGACACCGCCGTGACACCACTGTCTATATTCGATATTCCCAATGCAGCCTTGAGTGTCACTGATACTGTGATATGTCTGGGAACACCGATCACTGTCACAAATAACTCTACTCAAGGAGCCAGCGCAGCATTATCGACATTCTATTTTGATATGCAGCCTGATGGCACACCGGATGCTACTACATCCCCTTTCACTTATACTTACCTGAGCCCGGGGCACTATGTCGTCCTTCTGGTACAGTCTGACCTCAATCAATGTGTGGATTCTGCTGAGCAGGCGATCACCGTCCATGCACTACCTGTTCCTAATTTCAATAATGATACCAGCTGTATCGCTGTAGATAATACCTATACAAGCTCAACTAAGATCGGCGATGGCGCTATCACCACCTATGCCTGGAGCCTTAACGGGTCACCTGTCGGCACTGACTCTTCGACTATCCATTATACATTTGTGGATAGCAGCAGCAATATTATTTGCCTGCAAGTCACAGATATTTATGGCTGTATCGGTGATACATGCAAGCAGGTACTGATATTCCAAAATCCTCAGATCACTGTCACACCACTTGACACGACCCTATGTGTAGGTTATTCAGCATCATTTGTGATCAGCGGGTCGAGATTTGACCGTGTACAATGGGTGCCATCTGCATGGGTGAGCGATCCTACGGCTGACTCAGTGGTGATCACACCACGTCAGACCATTCGCTATCAGGTTTATGGCTACTATCTGCAATGCCTGCCGGCCATAGATACTGTCAGTATATGGGTAGTAGATACAGTGCCTATCACAGCTACTGCTGATCCTCAGAATATTGTCCTCGGGCTGAGCTCCAATGTGACATCGACTGTACAGGGTACTATAGACAGCATAGTCTGGGACCCGGATAGTACGCTCAACTGCAGGAACTGCATGAACCCCATCGCTACACCAAGCATCACTACTACCTACTATGCTACGGTATACTATCACCATCTCGCCTGCAGCACCTGCAGTAATGATGTAGTGTGTTCAAACAGGACCAGTGTGACCATTACTGTATTCCAATCCTGCAATAATTCACTCATCTACATACCTAATACATTCACGCCAAATGGAGATGGCAAGAATGATGCGTTCAGGATCAGAGGTGAGGGTATCGCGCAGGTCAACTATTTCAGGATATATGACAGATGGGGCAAGCTGGTATATGAGGCAAACGACGTGCCTGACCCTAATAAGGCAGCATGGAACGGATGCCTGAAAAATGATTCGGGCAGTCCTGAAAATTCAGGGGTATATGTCTACGTATTTGAGATACAGTGTGTGACCGGACAGACCCTGACAGGAAAAGGAAATGTGACTTTGATCAGATAACGAATTGATTTACTATGTGTAATATCAACATGTGGAGAATAAGTACAGTTGACCACACAACTTGAATTGATTATTTACGTATTGAGGTATAAAGAATTTGGGAGCTGGGAATAAAACAAAACTTGGGCCCAAATAGGAAAGCAGATTATGAGGAAGGTAAGATTTAAGAGTATTGCAATATTAGTTTGTGTCATCGCGATCAGTGTAAACCTAGGAGCGCAGGATATTCACTATTCGCAGTATAACTATGCACCTCTTCAGCTCAATCCCGCACTCGCAGGTCTCAATAACTGCGACTATAGAGTGGCCGTCAATGCCAGGACACAATGGAACTTGATCTCTGCCAGCGGAAATACATACAGCACATTTGGTGCATCGGCAGATTTTGCCATAGGCAATGTGACCAAGATCAATAGTTTCGCAGGTATAGGTATCTCAGTCAGTTCTGATATAGCAGGCGCTACTTCATACAGCGAGGATAGGGCTGACATCACCGCAGCGTATCACTTTATGCTCGACAGGCGCGGCAATGCATCGCTGTCAGCAGGTCTGCAGGTAGGTATAAACTATCGTGGTATCAACGCCAGCAAAGCGACCTATGATGACCAGTACAATCCCCTCACAAGTGGATACGATCCTAACCTGCCCGGTGAGAACCTGGCACGCACGAGCATGCTTTTCGTTGATGCCGGTGTCGGTATGCTATACTCACAGTATTTTAAGAAAAGAAAGAACAATATCTATATCGGACTGGGGGTCAACCACGTCAACCAACCTAATATATCGTGGGAGACTCCCGGCCTGTACAATAACTCTACCAGCAATGATAAACTCTATGCTAAGGTAACGATACATGGCGGTGGATCATTTCAGGTAGGAGATAAGACCTGGATCATGCCTAGTTTTATGTTCTTACTTCAAGGGCCATATCAGGAGTATGATTTTGGCTCGCTGGTCAAATTCAGACTGGGCAATACGATCAGCAATACATTCTTTGCTGTCGGTGCACAGTTCAGGGCGCCGCTTGATGCATTTATTCTTCAGACGAGGATCGATTACAAAGGATTGATGCTTGGCCTGAGCTATGATGTCAATATCTCCAAACTGATACCGGGCAGCCAGTCATATGGAGCACCGGAACTCGCTATAGTATATACAGGCTGTACCCGCAAGAAGCCGCATCCGTATCTTTGCCCTGATATGTAATAGTTTGGCAGGGACGCCAACCATGAGGGGAATGGCCCAGCCTCCACCCCCGGCCTTTGGCCACCCCCGCCAGCGGGGGACAATTCGCCTTGGAATTACCTTTTCGCATTCTTCCGAATACTTATAGCGGAGACGCCAACCGTGAGGAATCGATTTGTAAATGACAGGTTTTTGGAATACTGGTTTTTGTACCCCGCTGGCGGGGTCGGCGTAGCCGGGGGTGGAAAAACGGCTACCTTGTCGGCTCACTATGACGGGGTATCACCTCAGCACCAGCTTACCATTATACAGGTTCTTATCGCCGGCTGAGATATGCCAGAGGTACATGCCATCCATCTGGTCGCGGCGGTGGAGGAGGGTCGATCGCTCCCGGAGAGGTTCATCCATCACTAGGCGGCCGGTGAGATCGTATAAGGTAAAATGCAGGTCTTTGTATGTTTCTATATCATTTGGATTTGAAAAGGCCACTGTGAAAACTGAAGACGCAGGGTTAGGACTGACACTAGCTCCGTCGCCTTCGACGGTTTGGGGGCCGATGCCATTTATCGTATCGCATCCACTGCCTGTGAGTGCACCTAAGCGAAAGTTCGGAAAATAGGGTAATGCTTGATCATTTGCTGATAGTAATGGTTGACTGAGTAGCTGAAAATCACAAGCAAGTCCTAATGAATCTGGTTGGTTTATGACGTGTATTGCATATGATCCACCATCCCAACAGCTAACATATATTTTGCCGTTCAGCGCCAATTGAAGGATATTCATCTGATAAAATTCATTTGTGTCAGTTTCTATACGAATAGAATCATGAATTTGAGCTGACCACAAATCATATTGGTTTAACTCAACAGGATTATCTACATATAAGAATCTACCACTAAGGGAAAAAGCTAAGCTGACAGCACCTGAATTGGGGTCAGTTAATGGAATACTTGAATCATTGTTATAAAAACTATCCGGGTTTGAAAACAAGCCTGTGCATCTATCAAAATCCATTAAGACTACATCACTATAGGTAGTTACAGAAACATACTTGCTGCCGTCTGGACTAAAGCACGAATATGCAGGCAACTCATTATCTGCACCATAAACAGGGCCTACCTGCTGAATAAAAGGGCCTTCGAGGCTATCAGGTGTAAGTAAAAAAGTGTAATAAATATTTTCATGCCAAGCAGGTTTTACAATCCACCAGTCCCTGCCATTGGCATGTTTACATGCTGCTAACCTCGAAGCACTCAGGAGTTCATTTTGTATGATCGGTACATTCTTTTGTGTTACTGCACCTTTACCGCTGTCGAGCCTCATGTCGACGATACTATAATATAGATTTAGTGCTTCATAGCCACCCAATGGGTCTAATGTATCTGTGGGAGTATAATGAAATATATAATAGAGGTTTGTGTCTTCTGGCTTAGGTAGTATAACCACTTCTTGTCTCCCCGGCATACCTTGTGGTTCTACCAGACTGTAGTATTCGGATGGGAAACTTAATGAATCACCATTAGGCATGATGTGACCATATCGATTATATACAGCAAGGCCATTTGAATAAAACAAGAAACTTCCGCTTGAGTCACACATACTTCCGATTGTATTAAATGAAAGGGTAGTAGAATCTTGCAAGTATCCCAACACAATACTATCTCCATCAAAAGCCATCGTAGTAACCGATGAACCTAGTGCCCAAACCTTATCATACTGCTGTGCAGTGGCCGGATGATAGGATAGAAGCAGGAAAACAAACCATAGGAGGATGGTTCGGTGGCGGGGCATAGGCGGTGCTTGTTTATGCCGAAGGTAAGAAAAAAATATGGACGCTGATGCGTCGTTGGGCGATGCCCATACACCGCCGCGTCATTCCGAACGCTATTCATCTTAAAAAATAAAAATGTCATAGCGGAGGAATCCCCTTAGCACAAGGAGATTCATTTGTGTTTAGGGGATTCCTCCGTTTTATCACTTCTATTTTTTATTATTTGAAAAACGTTCGGAATGACGGCGAGGTGGTGAAACACTCGCATTGACGTCGTGCTTGGGTGCTTATTTTCTGCTATCATAAAGTGTCTGGGTCGTTCTTTACTGTTTTACTTTGTCATAAATTTGCATTATGAAGAGTAATTGTGCTCATGCCTGTGATTCTGGGCTTCGAGGGATCAAGTCAAATGACCCAGGGCGCGATTTTAACTTTTTGCACTGAATATATAGATTGAGTTTAATGGAAATTAAATGACTATCCGTTTGCCTACCTAAGGGTGTACCATGGCTTCTCTACTGCTGCAACTAATAAATGGTCAAAGAGCTTTTGGCCCAAATACCTTCTATTAAATTTATAACAAAATTCGCTCATGTAGT
>Ga0302191_10000033_pt1 | contig 76781 bp, 88 predicted proteins | sample II_Bog_E3_1_FD_198775 | JGI IMG/M metagenome (GOLD analysis project Ga0302191, IMG submission 198775) | Peat permafrost microbial communities from Stordalen Mire near Abisko, Sweden - II_Bog_E3_1 | ecosystem: Environmental > Terrestrial > Soil > Wetlands > Peat | place: Sweden: Abisko...
ATTGGAAACATCATCTAAAATGTCGATTCGAAGAAAACGCTATCGTTGTTCATTAGATATGAAATATATGGAATCTGTTATTTTTAACTCCAAAGTTTTTTCATGAACATGCCCTGAGCCGGAGCCAGTGAAAATTGACTTTATGACCGGAATTTTATATAATTATTTGAATAGTTTTTACTTGAAAAAGTACCTATCTGTAGTGGAGGTCGATTAGTTTGAAATTTATGAGTGGAAATGAACTGCGAGAAAAATATGTGCAGTTTTTTGTTAGTAAAGGTCATCTGAGATTGCAAAGTGCGTCTTTGATACCGGAAAATGATCCAACCTTATTAATGGTGGGTGCTGGAATGGCGCCATTTAAACCATTTTTTACAGGAAAGATGAAACCGCCTTGTACACGTATTACGACGAGCCAGCGCTGCGTAAGAACTGGTGATATTGAAAATGTTGGCAGAACCGCCCGTCATCAGACTTATTTTGAAATGCTCGGCAATTTTTCGTTTGGTGATTATTTTAAACATGATGCAATTAATTGGGCTTGGGAGTTTTTAACAAAAGAACTTGAATTACCAGAAGATAAATTATGGGTCACGGTTTATCCGAAAGATGAGGAAGCTTATAAGATTTGGGCAGAAGAAACAAGTGTAGATCCTTCTCATATTGTTAAGTTGGAAGATAATTTTTGGGAAATCGGACCTGGTCCTTGCGGTCCAGATTCGGAAATTTATATTGATTTAGGTGAAGAGCGCGGCTGTGGCAGTGCTGGTTGTGCAGTTGGCTGTGATTGTGACAGATATCTTGAAATCTGGAATCTTGTTTTTACACAATATGATAAGAGCGAAGCGGGTGAATATGTACCGCTTGCGAAAAAAAATATTGATACAGGTGCGGGGTTAGAACGTTTGGCATCGGTTATGCAAAATAAAAAGACGAATTTTGAAACAGATTTGTTGTTTCCAATCATCGAATATGCAAGTGCCGTTTCCGGTGTTACATATGGTGAGGATGAAGATACGGATGTTTCCCTGAAAGTTATTGCCGATCATGCGAGAAGTATGACTATTATGATCATGGATGGGATCTTGCCTTCTAATGAAGGCCGTGGATATGTACTGCGCCGCATTTTGCGTCGGGCCATTCGTCACGGTAGGATGCTAGGGATTGAAACGAAGTTTTTAACTGGGGCAGTGGATGCAGTCCTTAAAATTTATAATGGTGTATTTGCCGAATTGGTGGAAAAACAAGATTATATCAAAAAAGTAATCAGTTTGGAAGAAGATCGTTTCCATACAACACTTGTTCAAGGCATGGAACTCTTAAGCAGGCATATTGAACAGTTGAAAACGGATAAGCAGACTGTTTTAAGTGGTAAAATTGGCTTTAAATTGTATGATACTTTTGGGTTTCCGTGGGAACTTACGGATGAAATTTTGCACGAAAATGATATGACACTGAATAAAGATGCATTTGATAGGGCAATGCAGGAACAGCGCCAAAGAGCTCGGGCGGCACGCCATGAAAATACAAGAGTGGCAATACCAGATTTACGCGGATTGGATACGGAAAAATTATTGTTAGACCCAACCGCGAAGGAAGCAAAAATTGTTTGTATCTGGAAAGATGGAAAGATGGTCGATTCAGTCAATGATGACGAAGAAGCTGGTATGGTTTTTGATATCACACCATTTTATGCAGAAGGCGGCGGACAAATCGGCGATGCGGGTATTCTGGAAGGTGAATTTGGTAAGGTAAGTGTTTCGAATACAAAGAAATTACCGAATGGAACAGTCTATCATATTGGTTATGTGGAAGAAGGTATCATTAAAGTTGGTGATACGATCAAAATAGAATTGAATGAAGAAAAAAAACTTGCTTCGGCTCGTAATCATACGGCAACACATTTATTACAAGCTGCTTTAAAAACGGTTGTTGGTGAACATGTAAATCAGGCGGGTTCTTCTGTTACGGCAGAGCATTTGCGTTTTGATTTTTCGAGTTTTGAACCGGTTAGCAAGGAACAGCTGCAAGAGGTAGAGTCAATTGTCAATGCTGAAATTTTAAAAGGTACTGATGTTGAGATTTGTCAAATGAGTCAGATGGAAGCAAAAGCAAAAGGCGCAATGGCACTTTTTGGTGAAAAATATGGTGATATTGTTCGTGTGGTATCGGTAGCTGATTTCAGTATGGAATTATGCGGCGGGTCACATGTAAAAAATGTTGGACAGATTGGTTTGTTTAAAATAATGGGTGAATCTGGAGTGGCATCGGGTGTGCGCCGAATTGAGGCTGTGACAGGTAAGGCTTCTATGACATATGCGAATAAACAGATTCAGATTTTGCAGGAAATTTCCGATAAATTAAAAGCCCGTCCCGAAGAAGCAGCGACGCGAGTGGATGCTGTTTTAAGCAATATTAAGGATTTAGAACAGGAACTTACTGCATTTAATGAAACAAGAGCTAAGGAAGCAACGCAAAAACTTTTACAGTCGGCTGAAAATTATGGTGAAGTTCAAGTTGTAATTGCGAAAGCTACGGCTAGCGATATGGATGAGTTGCGCAATATTGCCGATCGGGTTTGTGATCAATTAACGTGTGGTGCAGTTGTACTTGCGGCTGTTAATGACGGGAAAGTCAGCCTTGTTGTTAAAGTAAGTAAGGCAGCTGTTGCGAAAGGCGTTCATGCCGGGAAAATAATTAAAGATGCTGCGAAGATTGTTGGCGGCGGCGGCGGCGGTCGTCCAGATATGGCACAGGCTGGCGGAAAAGTACCGGAAAATTTGGCGGATGCTTTTTCAGCGGCAGCAGCAATTATAAAAGAACAAATTCACTAAGTCTAATCAAGGAAGATGGGGCAGATTTTACCGTCTGCTCTGTCTTTATTTTTCAACTTGGACAGGAAATCATGAATGAAACAAGAATATAAATTATAAGTATCTAAAGTATAAATAACACAGTAAGGGTTTGGTTCAAGCAACCTTTCCCCACGTTAATTATATACTTTATTTACACAAACAGAAAATGATCTGTGTTTTGAGGGGAGGACTCAATAATGGCTAATATGGAAGAAACAATGATGTTTAAGTTTGGTGCAGATGAAAATAAAGCAGCAAACGTTCTTAAAAAAGTATGTCAGGCTATGGAAGAAAAAGGTTATAATCCAATCAATCAGCTGGTTGGTTATCTGCTGTCAGGCGACCCTGCTTATGTGACGAGTCACAATGATGCAAGGAGCATGATTCGAAAACTGGAACGGGATGAGTTGTTAGAAGAGCTCATTCGATCTTACATTGCAACGAACAAATAAGTATGATGGCAATAGATGGAGGAACTATGCGGATAATAGCGCTCGATGTTGGTGATCGTACAATTGGTATTGCTGTGAGTGATGAACTTATGTTTACAGCACAAGGGGTTGAGACGATTCGTCGGACATCGTTGGATCGTGATTTGAAACGTCTGAGTGAGTTGATGAAGCAATATGAAACCAATACTTTGCTAGTAGGCTTGCCTAAAAATATGGATGGTACAATAGGGGTACGCTGCGAAATTGTAAAAGCCTTTACACAAGAGATTACAAATGTGATACCAGAGACGAAAATTATTTTTTGGGATGAACGATTATCTACGGTTGCAGCGTCTCGCTCCTTGATTGCAGCTGATGTAAGCCGGGCAAAAAGAAAAAAAGTCATTGATAAGATGGCGGCAGTTTTTATTCTACAGGGATATTTGGATGGTCGTTCATAAATTCTTGACAGAGCAGCGTTTCTAGGTTAGAATGTTAGCAAAGAATGGGTTTATACGGACCTAAAAATACTATGAGGTGAATTGAATGACAGATAAAGAAAAAGATTTAATTGATGAAGCAGAAGAAATGGTTGTTGTTATGACCGATGAAGACGGTAATGAATTTTATTATCGCGAAGAAATGATCATACCAGTTGGCGACAAGAAATTTGCTTTACTCGTAGGTATTCATGAAGATGAAGAAGATGAATCCGCAGAAACTCATGAACATGAAGCGTGTGAATGTGGATGCGGTTGCGATGATGAAGAAGATGTATTGATTGCGAAAATCGTAACCAATGAAGACGGCGAAGATGAATATATCGATCCTACAGATGAAGAATTTGAAGAAGTTCAAAAAGCATATGATGCAATTATGGATGAAGAAGAAGCAGAAGATAAAGAATAAAAACGAATGAATGAACCTTTTAAACCGCCCCTGTCGTATTGATGGGGACGGTTTATTTTGCTCTTTTGTAAATTTAACATTCTTTCAGCAGGAAATTAATGATTTACATGGAACTATATAATAAATCTAATTTATAGCGAGTGATTAAAACTTTAGCAGTAATCAAATTTTTTGTTTGTTGCTATTTTTTTTTTGGGGAGGAAATTGCTTTAGTAGATAATTTGTACGATATTCTCAAGAAATCCTTTTATACAGTTCTTAATTGATACCAAGCTTAGAAATGCTCATTTGTTTAGAAGATTATATAATGTGTAAGATTTTATGATGTGTATGGCGGTCGCGGTGTCCTGTCGATGAACGTAATTAATTAAAGGAGAGATGTACAATGAAATGGCTGCACAATCTAACAGTAAAGAAAAAATTATTTATTTTGATGTTTGTATTTATTTGTGGATTGATAAGTATAGGGATTATGGGCTTTTATTATCTACGGCAAGTGAACGAGAATTTTGAATCCTTATATCAGGTGGATTTGAAAAAAATTGAGAATGCATCGGAAGGTTGTGTTCTGGTTCGCGAAATTCAAGGCAACATGTTTCTTCTAATGAGTACAACTTATCCTGAGGAAGAAAAAAAATTAGTGGCAGAAATTAACGATCTAACCTTAAACTTTGATGAAAATCTTAAGGCTTATGAGCAGTTGCCTTTAAACTCTATCGAACAGTCGAACTTAAAAGAATTGAAGGATTCGATCAACAACTATCGCTTAATCAAAAAACAGGTAATTGAATTGTCGACAACAGGTCAAGATCAAGCGGCTCGGCAATTATATCGAGATAAAGGCGAGGTCTTAGCCGATGCTTTCGTGAAGCAATTAAATGATATATCAATAAAAGCACAAGTGAATGCGGATGAAATGGCGGCGGCATCGCAGGCGGAATTTAACCAGGCAAAAATTGTATTTATTCTTTTTGTTTTGTTTCTGACGCTGATAGGACTTATTTTAGGTTCCCTTATTGTTCAACAAATTGTTACTCGCTTAAATGATGCAGTTGAGTTTTTAGATGAAATTGCTACAGGCGATTTTTCTAGGAATGTAAGTGCTGCTCATGGTATTCAGGATCATAGTGAATTTGGTCGTTTATCAAGATCAATCGATCAAATGAATAAACATGTTCGTGCTTTGATTAAAAATATTTCCAGTACGGCTGAGAACTTAGCATCGGCATCTGAGGAATTGTCTGCTACAGCTGAGCAGTCGGCACAGGCGTCGGAACAAGTAGCACAGTCGATTACAACAGTTGCAAAAGGTTCGGAAAAACAATTGCATATGGCGAATGAAACAAGTGTTACGATTGATGAAATGGCAAAGGGAATCCAACAGGTAGCGCAAAATAGCATGATTGCAACGCAGTCGGCTGAACAAACATCGATTTCAGCAAGAAGTGGTGGCGCAGCTATTGAAAAAACAATCAATCAAATGAAAGTCATTGAACAAAAAACCGATCATACAGCAAATATCATCAGTGAGTTGGAGGATCGTTCGCAGCAAATTGGTCAAATTGTTGAGGCTATTACAACGATTGCTGACCAAACCAATTTACTGGCTTTAAATGCAGCCATTGAAGCTGCTCGAGCAGGTGAGGCTGGACGAGGCTTTTCGGTTGTAGCCGAAGAAGTTCGTAAGCTAGCAGAACAATCTGCCAAGTCTGCTAAGGAAATCACAGAATTGATCCAGGAAATTCAGGAGCGAACCAACAATGCGGTTTCGTTTATGAATGATAGCAAAAAAGAGGTTAAAACTGGTGCAGAAGTAGCGAATCTTGCTGGTGAGAATTTTGCTGAAATCTTGACAAGAGTGAGTGAGATTACAAATCAGATTCATGAAATTTCGGCGGCGAGTCAAGAACTTACCAGTGGAACGGATACTGTGGTGATGAGTGCTCACCATACAATAAAGGAAAGTGAAAAAGCAGCGGAAGAAACACAGTCTATTTCGGCTGCAACGGAGCAGCAGTCGGCCGCTGTTGAGGAAATTGCGACAGCAAGTAAACATTTAGCTGATATGGCGATGGAATTGCAAAATTCAATTTTGAAATTTAAGGTTTAAGTTCTTACTTATAGGTAATGAAAAGAAAATGTACTTATCTGTGTGAGGTAAGTACATTTTTGTTTCGTAAAAAAATATTGTAATTATCAGGTGGTTTTCGTATAATTAAAAGATATGTAGAAGCGTCTAAAGTTAAGGAGAGGGTTTTGTGTCTGAAATAAAAGAGAAGCTGCAATTATCAAAAGGTATTGTATTGGGGAGTTTCCTACTTTTCATTTTTCTGATTTTCACATATGGTTGTATGCATCAATCGCATACCGCAGCGGCTTCTAGTGAGCAATCAAAGGTGAAGTCAGTTTATATTCGTGTAAAACCAGGCATGGATGCTGAGAAAATTGCAAACCTTTTGCGGGATCGGAAAGTAATTGATAATGTCTATATGTTTAGAATTATGGCAAAAGTAGAAGGTTTAGATAATAATTTAAAGACAGGTGATTATCAGTTACAGACAAATATGACATATAAGGAAATTCTGGAGGTTTTAGTTAGTGGGAAAACAGCAACGATGTCGATTATGATTCCAGAAGGTTATAATGTCGAACAGATTGCTAAAACCTTGCAAGATAAAGGAATTGTCAATGCCAAAGATTTTGAAAAAGCTGCTACAGATTTTGCACCATACGACTATATTACAAAGGCGAATGATGTAAAATATCGTGTGGATGGTTTTTTGTTTCCAGATACATATGAAATAGCTGGAGATTTTACAGCACTGGATATTCTTACGTTGATGGCTAAGCAGTTTGATCATAAACTAACTCCTGAAATGCGTTTGCGGGCGGCTGCGATGAATTTATCGATTCGTGACGTAGTAATTTTGGCCTCTCTTGTTGAAAAAGAAGCGCAAGTCGAAGAGGATCGTCCTATTATCGCGCAAGTGTTTATGAATCGGCTGCGGGAAAAGATGCCGCTCCAATCGTGTGCAACCATTCAATATATTTTAGGAAATCCGAAAGCAGAATTATCTATTCAGGATACGCAAATTAAATCGCCTTATAATACGTATCTGAATATGGGGTTACCACCAGGTCCTATTGCTAATCCTGGAATTGCTTCGATTAAGGCAGTTTTGTATTCTGAACCAACAGAATATTTATATTTTGTGGCGGATAAACATGGTAAACATCATTTTAGCAAAACATATCAAGAACATTTACAAATGATAGACCAGGTGGAATAAAATGGAACATTTATTACGGGAAATGGAAGATTATGCTGAGCTCAATCATGTACCAATTATTAATGTGAAGGGTAAAGCATTCCTTGTGAAGACTGTTACAGCAAAACGACCGCATCGTGTATTGGAAATTGGCACGGCAATTGGCTATTCTTCACTTTTGATTGCGGAAAATAGTGCGGATGATATTCAAATTACTACATTGGAATTAAATGAAGCGCGTGCTGAGACGGCAAGAAAATTTATCAATCAGTCAAAATACAGTGAACAAATTACAATTTTACTTGGTGATGCGGCGGTAAATATTGATACACTGCAAGATATATTTGATCTTGTCTTTATTGATGCTGCCAAAGGACAATATCTTACGTATTTTAATAAAATATTACCGCATTTGGCAGTGGATGGTGTTGTTATTGCGGATAATGTGCTATTTCGTGGGTATGTACGGAGTGCAGAAAAACCACCGCGCCGTTATAAAACAATTGTAACGAGATTGAAAAAATATATCGAAACAGTAGAAAACCATCCTGAATTTGAGACGGTGATCCATGAACAAGGGGATGGTTTAGCTGTTTCTTATAGGAGGAAAAATATTGAAAAAACCTGAATTGTTAGCACCAGCGGGGAATTTAGAAAAATTGAAGGTAGCTCTTTTATATGGTGCTGATGCAGTGTATTTAGGCGGGAAAGCTTTTGGACTGCGGGCTTTTGGTGGGAATTTTACAAATGAAGAACTTAAAGAGGGGGTTGAATTTGCCCATTCTTTACATAAAAAAGTATATGTGACAGTCAATATATTTCCGCATAATAGTGATTTAGAAGCACTGCCGGATTATTTGCTTTTTTTAGATCATATAAAAGTTGATGCTGTTTTGGTAGCAGATTTGGGGATCTTTATGATGGCTCGTAGTCTTGTGCCGAATTTGCAGTTGCATATCAGTACACAATCAAATAATACAAACTGGGCGGCAGTGAATGCATGGGATGATCTGGGGGCGGCGCGAGTCGTATTGGCGAGAGAGATGTCTTTGGCTGAAATTAAAGAAATTCGTGAAAAGTCAAAGGTGGAACTGGAAATGTTTGTGCATGGAGCGATGTGTATTTCATATTCTGGTCGATGCCTTATGAGTAATTATTTTACAGGGCGCGATGCGAATCGTGGCAGTTGTGCACAACCTTGTCGTTGGAAATATAGCTTGGTTGAGGAAAAACGTCCTGGTGAATACTTTCCAATAGAGGAAGACGACCGTGGTACCTATATTTTTAATTCTAAAGATATGTGCCTTTTACCGCATATTGGTGAAGTAATCGCAAGTGGTGTTACCAGTCTTAAAATTGAAGGTCGGATGAAAAGTGTTCATTATGTGGCAAGTGTTGTGAAAGCATATCGACAAGCTATTGATAGTTATTGTGAAAATTCGGCGCAGTTTAAAATTCAGCAGGGATGGATCGATGAACTCCATAAGGTATCACATCGTGCTTATACAACTGGTTTTTATTTTAATAAACCAACAGAAGAGGATCAAATTTATAGTACATCTTCTTATACACAGACATCTGATTTTATTGGTTTCGTCTTAAGTTACGATGAAAAAACAAAAATAGCAGTGGTGGAGCAGCGTAACAACATGAAGCTTGGACAGGAAATTGAAGTTTTTCAGCCGCATGGCGTTTTATTTAAACAAACGATTCAACAAATGTTTGATGAGATAGGATTGCCGATTGTTGTGGCACCGCACGCCCAACAACTTGTGACGATCGTAATGACACAAAGTGTAGAGCCGCATTCTATTTTGCGACGTGATATCAAAGCATGAGTGATATTATAAAATTGAAAATTTCTCCCAAGGATATTAATTTTTTTAATCGAATACTGGAAGGCTACGAGTACCTTGGTGTCGTAACAACGCTAGATAAACATGCAGGTATTTTAATTATTAGTACTACGGAAGATTTTTATGAAGATGTTTTGGGAATTGTTGAAAACATGCCCATGCCCGTGATTCGTATTAAAGCTTCATGATCAGACTGGTTATGTATCATTTTGGTATATAACCAGTTTTTTATTGGCAGTTTTATGAAAACGACGTATAATTAAAAATAAAATTCATTATATACAAGTTGCATTAAAAAATTTGTATCTAGTCTATTAGGCTGCCAAGAATGAGGTACTTGACGATTGCCATATAAAATATTTAATGCAATTTATATATTATGATGAAGGTGGTGCTTTTTATGACGGAGCAAAAAATAAGATATTTTGCCAGTGCAGCAGGTCGCGTTCAGGGAGTTGGCTTTCGTTATTTTGTGCAAACAAATGCGATGGAACTTGATGTTACCGGCTGGGTGCGCAACATGGATGACGGTACTGTAACAATGGAAATTCAAGGAACCGATGAACAACTTGAAAAACTTATCGGGCGAATAAAAAAAGGCAGTGCGTTTATTAAAGTGAAAAATATAGAATTAACACAAATTGATGTGAATGATCAAACTGAAAAATTTTCCATTTTGTATTGATCATTCAGGTATGTGGTTTGAATTCGCGCTGCGTGATTGAATAATGAAATGAATTATGGTATAATAATAGGACTTATTGTCATGTTACTTTTTAGGTGAGGCAGTGATTTTATTGAAAAAAATATTGGTATTGCATGGTCCCAATTTGAATTTACTTGGTAAACGTGAACCAGAAATTTATGGTTCAATGACATTGGCAGATATAAATGACATCTTGTATCAGAGAGGTCAACAAGGTCATGTCATCGTAGATGCTGTGCAAAGCAATCATGAAGGTGTGCTGGTTGATACCATTCAAAGTGCAGCCGAGCAAGGGTATCAATTCATCATTTTGAATGCAGCCGCGTTTACTCATTACAGCATTGCTTTACGTGATGCGATTGCGGGCATTACGGTTCCGGTAATTGAGGTGCATTTATCAAATATTCATAAACGGGAAGAATTTCGTCATCATTCCGTGATAGCACCGGTTGTCATGGGACAGATTTGCGGCTTTGGTGCTGACAGCTATATGGCAGCATTGGAAGTTGTTTTACGTAAATTAAAATAGGGAGGCGTGCCGATGGATGCACGTTTAGAAAAACTGCGTGGATTTTTGAAACAGCAGGACTTAGATGCAGTTGTTATTAATAAAGTAGAGAACCTGCATTATTTTAGTGGCTTTACGGGGGATGACACAGTGTTAGTCGTTTCACAGAAAGCTGCCGTACTTATTACGGATTTTCGTTACATGGAACAGGCAAAGCAGCAAAGTAAGTCTTTTAAGCTGATCGAACATAGCAAGGGACTTTTGCCAAAAACGGCAGAGGTACTTGTTGGACTGGAACTGCAAAACATAGGCTTTGAAGGCAATGCATTTACTTATAACGATTTTTCCCTTCTTACAAAACTGCTTAAAGGATTAACCTTTAAACAAGCTGTAGAACTTGATACACTTCGCATGATTAAAGATGAACAAGAAATCGCTCTTTTGGAAAAAGCAGTTGAAATCAGTGATCGAGCCTATGAACATATTTTAACGATTCTGCGACCAGGGATTTCCGAAATCGAAATTGCGGCGGAACTAGAAAATTGCATGCGTCGTTTAGGCTCAGAAAAACCAGCCTTTACGACAATTGTTGCATCAGGTGAACGAGGCAGCCTGCCGCATGGAATTGCTACGGATAAGTTGATTGTTGACGGAGATTTTGTTACAATGGATTTTGGTGCTGTTTATAAAGGCTATCATTCGGATATCACACGGACTGTATGTGTTGGTAGTGCCGATGGTAAGCAGCGTAAAATTTATGACATAGTGTTACAGGCACAGATTTTGGGGGTCGAGAAGGTACAGCTTGGCAGTGCTGGTCAAGCTGTAGATGCTGCTGTTCGTCGTTACATTATGGATGCAGGGTATGGTCAGTTTTTCGGTCATGGTCTTGGCCATAGCGTAGGTCTTGAAATTCACGAACTTCCAAGGCTTTCACCGTCAAGTACGTGTGAACACTTAGAAGAAAATATGCTGGTCACCGTGGAACCGGGAATTTATTTACCGGGTTGGGGCGGCGTAAGAATTGAAGATACTGTTTTGGTTACGGCACTCGGCGGTCGACCGCTGACACAAAGCAGCAAGCAATTAGTAGAAATTAAGTAAATCCGATTAAGATGATAGTGGAGGGCGTAATTAATGATTTCTAGTAGTGATTTTCGTACAGGATTAACACTTGAATTTGACAATGGTGTATGGCAGATTGTTGAGTTTCAACATGTAAAACCAGGTAAAGGTGCTGCTTTTGTTCGAACGAAAATTAAAAATGTAAGAACAGGTGCTGTTGTTGAACGTACTTTTAACCCAAATGAAAAATTGCCAAGAGCTCATATTGAAACAAATGAAATGCAATATTTATATGAAGCAGATGGTGTTTACACATTTATGGATAATGAAAGCTATGAACAGGTTGAACTTAGTAAAGATCAACTTGGTGATGCTTTGCAATATCTGAAAGAAAACATGAATATTAGTTTGCAAACACATAAAGGTACTATTATTGGTATTGCATTACCAAATTCGGTTGATTTAGAGGTAACTGAATGTGAACCAAGCATTAAAGGCGATACAGCGACTGGTGCTACTAAGATAGCTACGTTGGAAACAGGCTATACAGTTCGTGTACCTTTGTTTATTAACTTGGGTGATGTTTTACGTATTGATACTCGTACTGGAAATTATCTTGAAAGAGCGTAGAGTATGAATAAAAAATCCGGTGAAGATGAAAATTCTTCATCGGATTTTTTTACACAGTTGGAGGATTTACTACGTTTGACAGCGAATTTTAGAGAAGTGGTATAAGTTTAGTGCGATTTGTAATATTGCGTGCTTATGAATAAAAATAATAAATTTTTACATAATTAGTAGGATAGAATTTGTATATTAAGTATTTGTTTGTTATAATTTATGTATAATAAACAGACGGGGTGAATCAACAGAATAGGGGAGGTTTGTATTATGGATAAAAATGTGGAAAAGAAAGAAACGCAGGGCAGCATTGGTTCTATTCGTATTGCGGATGAGGTCGTTAGCATTATTTCAGGATTGGCTGCAACAGAAGTCGCTGGTATTGCGGGGATGAGTGGAGGACTTGTTGGTGGAATTGCTGAGATGCTTGGTAAAAAGAATTTCGCTAAAGGTGTTAAGGTCGAGGTGGGGGAACGTGAAGCCGCGGTTGATCTATACATCATTGTAAAATATGGCGTGCGAATCCCTGATGTTGCCTTAGCTGTACAGGAAAATGTAAAAAAAGCAATTGAAACAATGACTGGGTTACGTGTTGTGGAAGTCAATATTCATGTGCAGGGTGTAGGTTTTCCTGAAGATGCAAAAGAAGAAGAAGTTAGAGTACGCTAGGGAGAGGTATAAATATGGGAGTCATAAATCGAATTCTTTTATTTGTATACACAATTGCGTTTGCTATATTGTCCTTGGCAATTGTTGTTTTGTGTACAGGAATTATTCCAATCGATTTGGTATGGAATAATTTTTTATATCTTTGTGGACGGTATGAAACAGGAGTGGTGGCCTTTGTTGTATTTTTAGTTAGTATACAACTTATGGGCGTCAGTTTTAGCTCAAATAAAAAAACAAAGTATGCCAGTGAGGCAATCCTTATTCATGGAGCCTTGGGCGATGTGTCTGTAGCTGTGGATGCTGTTAAAAATTTAGTGGATAAGACAGCAAGAACTGTTCGCGGGATACGTGATGTAAAGATTCGTATTTTAGTCGAAGCTGCGAAAGGTTCGACTGATACAAATGTAAGTGCACATTTAACAATTGTCATTGGACAGGAAATCAATGTTACGGAGATTTCTGATCAACTGCAAACAGCTATAAAAGAAAATGTGAAAAACATTTTGGGTCTAGAAACTTTGACCGTTACGATTGCAGTAGACAATATAACGAATGTGGCGCTGCAGAAACAGCGTGTTATGTGATGTTTGTTACATTACGCAATGAGGTGACAGAGTGAAGGAAGATATAAAGAATTTTATGGAGGCAGTCTGGAAAAATCATCGTGGTAAATTTATCGGAACTATGGCAGGATTCTTTATCGGATTGTGCGTTTTGGTTTTTGGTTTTTTTAAAACTTTGTTCGTGTTGCTTTGTACTGTTATAGGACTCTACATAGGCGGAAAAGTTGATAATCACGAAGATTTGCTGCGGCTGTTGGAAAAACTGATTCCCACTAGATTTAAATGATAGAAAATTAATAGTTATAAAATGTTGTTTTAAAAGGAAGGTACGTTATGAGTCGTAGACAAGCCAGAGAGGTAGCGCTGCAGGCGTTATTCCAATTGGATTATAATGAAATAGATCAGACCGATGCGTATGATGCTGTGTTAAGTGAGACCCCTGTACTTAGTGATTCCGCAAGAGAATATGCAAAGCTGCTTCTTGACGGAACAAAAGCACATCTTATCGAAATTGATGCATGGATTACAAAAAATTCCACCGAGTGGAAAGTTGATAGAATGCCTGGTGTTGATCGTAATATTACGCGAATTGCAGTTTTTGAATTACAGTTTAGCGAAGAAAAAATGGCACCAAATATTATCATCAATGAGGCCGTTGAGTTGGCAAAAAAGTTCGGGACAGATGCATCAGCACGTTTTGTGAATGGAATTTTAGGGTCAATGATAAAGTAAAAAAATTCTATTTTTCGTTTCAATATGGATATTGTAGCAAAATGTTGCTGTAAATTTATTTTAAATTTGCCAGGCTTTGGTCTGGCTTTTTTCTTATTATAGTATGTAAAGTAAGGAGCTATGACCGCTTTGAAGATTTATGGTGTGAATGAAATTACAAAACATATAAAAAATACCATAGAGCAGGATTTTATGCTGCAAAATTTGATGGTACGAGGCGAAATTTCAAATTTTAAACAGCATTATTCTGGTCATTGCTATTTTACATTGAAAGATGGTACTTCGAGTCTTAAATCAGTGATGTTTCGCGGCAAAGCGCAGTATCTAAAATTTATGCCTACCAATGGTATGAAGGTTGTTGCCAATGGGTCCATATCGGTTTATGAGCGTGATGGAGCATATCAAATGTATGTTGATATGCTGTTCCCGGAAGGGGCGGGTGAACTAAGTGTCGCCTTTGAACAGCTTAAAGCAAAACTGACGCAGGAAGGGCTTTTTGAGCAAATCCATAAAAAAACCCTGCCAGTCCTGCCAAAAACAGTGGGAATTATTACTTCAGCAACTGGAGCTGTTTTACGAGATATTTATAAAGTTTCGAAGCGGCGCAATCCGAATGTACAGCTAGTGTTGTATCCAGTGCAGGTTCAAGGACTTGAATCCGCATCACAAATTGTTCAAGCTGTGAAATTTTTCAACAAAAAATATCCGGTTGATGTTTTAATTATTGGACGTGGTGGTGGTTCAATGGAAGATCTTTGGTCTTTTAATGAAGAAAAAGTAGTGCGAGCGATTTTTGCTTCAAAAATACCTGTGGTATCTGCCGTTGGACATGAAACAGATTATACATTGTCGGATTTTGTAAGTGATGTACGGGCAGCCACACCATCACAGGCGGCTGAATTGATTGTACCAGATGCACGAGAATTGACACGTTATATACAGTCTCTGTTTATTCAGGCTGATTTACAAATACGCCATACGCTGCAGACTAAAAAAACTCGTCTGATGGTTTGTTTGAAGAGTAAGACAATGCAAAAACCACAACTTCTCTTGCAGGAAAAAAGGCAGCGGCTCGATGATTCATTCGAAAAAGTAGAACAATTAAAGACGAGACTGCTTCTTGAAAAAAAACATAAAATGAATCTCGTTTTAGAAAAATTACAGATACTCAATCCGGCTGCTGTTTTAAAAAGAGGGTACGGTATTGTGAAAATAGAAAAAAAAATTGTGTATAAGATAGATGCTGTAAAACCGGGACAGAAACTTGCCGTAATACTTAGTGATGGCAGTTTTGATGCAGTTGTCGCGGGTGTTAGAAAGGGGCAGGTTCTGTATGGTGAAAAGTAAAAAAATATCGTTTGAAGCATCTTTGGAAAATTTAGAAGAGCTTGTTAAAGATTTAGAAGCTGGCGATATTAGTTTAGAGACACTTCTGGATAAATATACACAGGCGGTTTTGCTTTCCAAGACGTGTCTGGATCAGTTGAATCAGACCGAAGCTGCCATCGATAAGATGGTACAGGAAAATAAGGGTGAAATTCAGGAATCAATATTGAATATAGAAGGAGAGTAGTTTATGTTTAAAACGTATTGGAATGAAAAATTACAATTGGTTGAAGCTGAATTAGCTCAAATTATTCCTGCGAAGTCAGCTCTTTCAAGTACTTTATGTGAAGCAATGAATTATAGTCTTATGGCGGGCGGGAAAAGGCTTCGTCCAGTCTTGCTTATCGCGGCGGCTGATGCTGTGGGCGGTAAGGGAGATTCTTTTACAAAATCTGCTTGTGCTATTGAAATGATACATACTTATTCTTTGATTCATGATGATTTACCAGCTATGGATAATGATGATTATCGGCGTGGTAAGTTGACCAACCATAAAGTGTATGGTGACGGGATGGCGGTATTGGCCGGAGATGCATTGCTTACGATGGCTTTTGAAGTTCTCTGTAGTCAAAAAAATGTAGATGCTGAAAATCGGCTTCGTGTTGTTCGTGAAATGAGTTTTTCGGCTGGGCCCAATGGAATGGTCGGTGGACAGGCTATTGACCTTTTATCAGAAAATAAGAAAATCGATATGCAGACTTTAAAACAAATGCATGAAGCGAAAACGGGAGCTCTTTTTTGCGCAGCAATTCGTTCCGGCGCTATTTTAGCAAATGCGACAGAACATCAGGTTGATGCGCTTACTCTTTATGCGGAAAAATTCGGTTTGGCTTTTCAAATTACAGATGATATCCTAGATGTTATCGGATCGGCAGAAAAAATCGGTAAACCAGTGGGTAGTGATGAACGCAACCATAAATCTACGTATGTTACATTGACATCCTTAGCAGAGGCAAAAAGAATGGCAGCGGAAGCTGTTGAGGATGCTTTGCATTCTTTAGATATTTTTGGAAACCAAGCAGATTTTTTGAGATCAATTGTACAATATTTGGAGTCACGTGATAAATAAAACATGGATTCTAGAGGAAAGTGTGTTGGCGAAAATGAATCAGATTTTAGATACGATAGATACTCCTGATGCATTAAAAAATCTTTCGTTGGGAGAACTGAAAAAACTTGCCCAGGAACTTCGTGGGTTTATTATAAAAAATGTCGCAAAAACTGGTGGACATTTAGCACCAAGTTTGGGTGTCGTTGATCTTACGGTAGCACTTTATAAAGTTTTCAACTGTCCAAGTGATAAAATTGTTTGGGATGTTGGACACCAGGCTTATGCCCATAAAATATTGACGGGTCGTCGTGATGTATTTCATACGCTCCGGCAAGCTGGAGGTATAACTGGGTTTCCTAACCGGAGTGAAAGCAAATATGATAGCTTTGGCGTAGGACATTCAAGTACATCCATCTCTGCAGCTCTGGGAATGGCGATTGCACGTGATTTAGATCATAAAAAGAATCATGTTATTGCTGTTATCGGTGATGGGGCTTTAACTGGCGGTGAGGCTTTCGAAGCCCTCAATCATGCCGGAGATTTGGGTAAAGACCTTATTGTGATTTTAAATGATAATGAAATGTCTATAGACCGGAACGTTGGAGCTATGTCGGAATATTTATCGAAGATGCGTACAGCCCCTAAATACAATAAAGCAAAAAAGGATTTAGGCGGACTTTTACGGCGGATACCTGCTATTGGCGATACGGTTCTTAAAACGGCGGAACATATTAAAGATAGTGTTCGTTTTTTCCTTGTTCCTGGAGGACTATTTGAAGAAATGGGTTTTACCTATGTAGGACCGATTGATGGAAATAATATGGAAATATTATTGGAAGTTCTTGAAAAGGCGAAAAAAATGCATGGACCGATTCTGATCCATACGTTAACGAAAAAAGGAAAAGGTTATTTACCAGCTGAAATTGAACCGGATAAATTTCATGGGATTGGTAAGTTTGATATTGCGACTGGTGAACCAAATAAAGCGGCAAGCAATATTCCGTCGTATACCTCTGTTTTCAGTAAGGCGTTGATTGAGTTAGCACAGACGAATGAAGATATTGTAGCTATTACAGCTGCAATGCCATCCGGTACCGGTCTTAAAAAATTTGGTGAATTTTATCCAACTCGTTTGTTTGATGTAGGAATTGCTGAACAGCATGCGATTACATTAGCGGCGGGACTAGCTTCGCAGGGGAAAAAACCAGTCGTTGTGCTTTACTCGACTTTTGCCCAAAGAGCATATGATCAAATACTGCACGATGTTTGTCTACAGAATTTGCCAGTGGTCTTAGGTCTTGATAGGGCTGGGCTGGTTGGTGAAGATGGACCGACACATCATGGTGTCTTTGATTATTCTTATCTCAGGCATATGCCTAACTTGACAATCATGGCACCGAAGGATGAAAATGAGCTTCGGCAGATGTTGAGTACGGCAATTGCGATGGCGGGACCGGTTGTGCTTCGCTATCCGCGCGGCTGTGGACTTGGTGTTCCTATTGAAGTCGATTTCAATGGAATTCCAATCGGAAAAGCTGAGCAAATTAGTTTGGGCGGGAAAATTGCTTTTGTAGGTATTGGAAGTATGGTAGATGCCTGCGTAAAGGCAAGTGATTTACTCAGTGCTAATGGTATTGAATCGACGGTCATTAACGCTCGATTTGTGAAGCCGCTTGATCATGTTTTGCTGCAGCAGCTGGCAGGACAGATGGATGTAATTGTAACGGTAGAAGATAATGTATTGGCGGGCGGTTTTGGTTCTGCGGTCTTGGAACTACTGAATGAACATCAACTAAATGATGTGAAAGTACTGCGATTTGGTTTGCCTGATCACTTTGTTGAACAAGGCAGTAGAAATGGTCTTTTGGAAAAATATAATTTAACAGGTGAAACGATTGCGGCGACTGTACGCAATTTTATTCGGTAAGTTTCACTTTTTTTGTAGGTGGGATAAAGTTATGGCTAAGGAAAGATTAGATGTAGTCTTAGTAGCAAGGAATCTTGTAGTGAGTCGTGAACGGGCAAAAACAACGATTATGGCTGGATTAGTACTTGTTGATGGTCAAAAAATAGACAAGGTCGGTACGCTCATAAAACCAGAGGCTGAAATTCGTATTTTAGGTGATAGTATCGGGTACGTCAGTCGGGGCGGGCTTAAGCTTGCCAAAGCGATGGAAGCTTTTTCAATTGAGTTAAAAGGAAAAATTGTAGCCGATATTGGTGCTTCAACAGGTGGCTTCACGGATTGCTCCTTGCAAAATGGGGCTGTGAAAGTATATGCCATTGATGTTGGTTATGGACAATTAGCTTGGTCTTTGCGTACCGATGAGCGTGTTATCAATATGGAACGCACTAATATTCGAAATGTTACGCCAGCTGATTTAAATGAACTTATCGATTTTGCTTCTATTGATGTGGCATTTATTTCATTGGAGAAGGTATTGCCAGCGGCAAAATCTTTATTGCAGCCAAACGGTGAAATTGTAGCGCTTATTAAACCACAATTTGAAGCGGGGCGAGAAAAAGTTGGTAAAAAAGGTGTAGTTCGTGATCCGAAGGTACATGAAGAAGTTATTCAGCATGTTATAGATTTTAGTCGAAGTATTGGCTTTATGCCAATGGCATTGACTTTTTCCCCGGTGAAAGGACCAGAGGGCAATATCGAATATCTAGTTCGTCTTAGTCTCAATCCAGATGAATCATGTTTCATTGATTTGGATAAAATCCAATCTGTTGTAAAAGCGGCGCATCAAAATCTCGATAAGGTAACGCATCATTGAAAATTTGATGAATATGCCATTATAGTAGTTGGGGAAAGGTTTGTGGATAGGTATATGATTACAATTGCAGTTTTTCCTAATAAAAACAAAAAAAAAGCCAATGTTGTTTTAAAACGACTTGTTGACTTTTATCAGGATAAAGATGTTCATTTGGTTCTGCCAAAAGATGAAGCAGAATTTTTTGGCTATCCGGCGTTTGGTGTAGAAAATATATTTGATGCCGCGATCAATTTAGGTCTTACAATTGGTGGCGATGGTACGTTGTTAGGCGTTTGTCGCCGTTTAGCTTTGCGTAATATTCCAGTTTGCGGTATTAATATTGGCAGATTTGGGTTTTTGGCTGATATTGAATTATCAGAACTTGAAGATAAACTTGATAAAGTTTTGCAGGGAGAGTATCGCATTGAAGAACGTTTGATGCTGGCGGGGATTATCAAGCGGGGTAATCAAATGAGCTTTGTTGGCAATGCCATAAATGATATTGTAGTCACAAAAGGCGGTGTGGCCCGGATGCTGAATTTAGGACTAAGCATCGATAATTGTTTGATTGCCAATTATCAGGCGGATGGATTAATTGTTTCTACGGCAACAGGTTCGACGGGATATTCCCTTTCTGCTGGGGGACCGATTATAAATCCGAAGGTGAAATTGCTATTGGTGACACCGATTTGTCCGCATACACTAAATGCTCGTCCTATGATTATTTCTGAAGATGAAGAAGTGCGCATCAATGTGGCAGCGGCACACCGTGATATTTTATTGACATTTGATGGTCAGGAAAGTTGTAATTTGGTTCCAGGCGACGAAGTGATTGTAAGAAAATCTTCGTTTATGGCAAAAATAATAAAGTTTGAAGACAAAAATTACTATAAAACGATGCGGACGAAATTATGGCGGGGGAATGTTTAATGCAGACAATCAGTGCAATTGATGCAGCACATGAACTGCTCAAAAAAAAATTACAGACTGCGTTGACTATTGTTGATGCAACTGCCGGCAACGGCAATGATACCCTGTTCTTAGCCCAAAATTCGTTGGAATCGGCTCACATTTATGCATTCGATATTCAGACAAGTGCATTGGATAAAACGGCAGAAATAGTGGAATTATATCGGAATAAAGTGCAGCTGATTTTAGATAGTCATGTGAATATTGAAAAATATGTAGTTACGCGAATTGATGTGGCAATGTTTAATCTCGGTTATTTACCAGGTGGTGATCATGCTATTACCACCCAAGCTGATTCAACGATGGAAGCGGTAACTAAAATTATCGATTGTTTAGCGACAAATGGACTTTTAGCAATCACCACGTATCCTGGACATGAGGAAGGCCTTTTGGAATATAATCAATTAGTCGAGTATTTAAGGAGTTTGCCAATGCAAGAATTTACGGTAGCTTGTTATAGTATGTTGAATCACACAATTAAGGCACCTGTTTTATATTTGATCGAAAAAGTTAGGAGATGATGAAGTGAAGGCAATACGTCATGCGAAAATAAAAGCTATTATTGAAAATACGGTTGTTGAGACACAGGAAGATTTAGCGGAATCGTTACGCAAACAAAATATAGAGGTAACGCAAGCAACCGTATCACGTGACATTAAAGAACTGATGCTCATCAAGATACCAACGGGTGATGGTCGTTATAGGTATGCTTATCCTTTGGAAAAAAACATGGTTTTTTCTAAAAATCGAATGACTAGGATGTTTCAAGATTCTGTTATCGGATTGAATTTCAGTGAGAATATTATTGTGATCAAAACTCTACCGGGAACAGCGAATGCAGTGGCGTCGACTTTGGATTATGCGAAATGGCCGGAAATTATTGGAACGGTGGCTGGGGATGACAATATTTTTGTTGTCGTTAAACCACTGGAAGCAGTGCCGAGTATTATAAAAAAATTGGAGCTGCTTATTAATTAAGTGAAACGTTCATCAAGGGAGTAAATTGACTATGCTGAAAACATTAACTGTATGGAATTTTGCTTTACTCGAACATGTCCAGATCGAGTTTGAGCGTGGGTTGAACATTTTAACAGGTGAAACAGGTGCGGGCAAATCTATCTTGATTGATTCTTTGGGGATGATTCTTGGACATAGGACTTCAATCGAAAAGATTCGTAAAGATCGTGACTGGTTACGTGTGGAAGCTGTCTTTGATATTAGCAAATATCCGGAAGTGCATGATTTTTTACGACAATCCGATATTGTAGATGAAGATGATTCTTTAATTATAAGTCGACAAATTGCTAAAACCGGAAAAAATACAATTCAGGTCAATGGCTGCCATGTAACGCTTACTTCATTAAAAATGCTCGGTGAACTCTTGATTGATATTCATGGACAAAATGAGAACCAAGCCCTTTTGCGAACTGAAAATCAATTTGCTCTTGTGGATGCTTATCAGACAGAAATCAAGACATGTCTTGCTGTGTACCAGACAGCGTTTATAAAATGGAATGATCTGAAAGAGAGCTTGAAAAAGCAAGAATTAGATTCACGTGAACATGCTCAACGTATGGATATGTTATCGTGGCAAGTTAATGAGATCGAAGCAGCAAAATTAAAAGAAGCCGAAGATGAGGGTTTAGAACAGGAAATTAAACTTTTATCGAATGCCGAAAAAATTTCTGATTTGGTTAAATCTTCCTATCGTCTTTTAGATGGTGGTGATAAAAGGCAGCCAGCAGTTATCCCGTCTTTGGTGGAAATTAAAAAAAATATGGAAATGCTTAGTCGCTATGATACTAAATTAGCCAATGTTATGCAGATGATTACAGATGCATTATGTCAGATCGAAGAATGTTCTTATGAAATTCGTGATTATGGTGAAAGCATTGATTATAGTCCTGAGCGATTAAATAAATTACAAGAACGCATGGATGAAATTTATAAGCTTCGTAAAAAATATGGAGCTACGATTACGGATGTGTTAGAGCATTATCATAATGCAAAAAAAGCATTACTGGCAATTGAAAATTATGATCAACGCATCGAAGATCTTAAATACAATATTGCGCAGGCAGAAAAAGATTTAGGTGCGCAAGCAGCCGACTTAACAAAACTTCGTCAAACTGCTGCAGAGCAGCTATCCGCTGACATTCAAAGACATTTGTTGTCATTGGGAATGGAAAATGCACGTTTTGTGATTGAAATAAAAGACGATACAGCCTATCATATGAATGGTGCTAACACAATTCATATTTTATTTTCGGCTAATTTAGGAGAAGATCCAAAACCAATGCAAAAAGTAGCCTCAGGTGGAGAACTTTCTCGAATTGCTTTGGCAATTAAAACCGTTTGTGCGGCAAAAGATAAAATTGGTATCATGGTTTTTGATGAAATCGATACTGGTATCGGTGGGAAGACGGCACAGATGGTTGCGGAACGTATTGCAATGGTAGCTGCATATAAACAGGTTTTATGTATTACGCATTTACCACAGATTGCTTGTATGGCCGATGTACATTTATATATTGATAAACAGATACAAAATAATAAAACGGTAACACAAGTGCGTCATTTATCAACGAGTGAGCAGCTTAATGAAATTGCGCGAATGGCTTCGGGAATCGACATTACTGCAGCATCACTTGATAACGCTATGGAAATGCTCAATAATGCAAAGTTGAAAAAAGAGAGCTTTAGGGAAAACAAATAGGCCTGAATGGTAATGGAGGCACAAAAATGGATGAAGGTTTAATTGAAAAAAAAATTAGCAGTACACGCGTCTATGATGGCGTTCTTTTAAAGGTTAATAAAGATGTAGTCGAATTGCCGAATGGCAAGCAGGCTGTGCGCGAGTGGATCGAACATCCCGGGGCAGCGGCTGTGGTGCCTCTTTTAAATAACGGAAAAATTGTCATGGTTAGACAATATCGTCATCCTATGGGAAAAGTGACTCTTGAAATTCCAGCAGGAAAACTCGATGGTCCAGCTGAAGATCCGTTAGAATGTGCGCGCCGTGAATTAAAAGAAGAAACCGGCTATCGGGCGCATACTTTAACAAAACTTACGACAATTGCTACAACGGTGGGATTTTCGAATGAAGTCATTCATCTGTATGTTGCTAAAAATCTTGATGCTGGTCTTCAATGTCCAGATGAAGATGAGTTTATTAATACAGTGACGATTTCAGTTGAAGAAATTGATGAATTAATTCAGACAGGAAAAATTGATGATGCAAAGTCGGTTGTTTCTTTGTTAATGGTGAAAAATTTTATTCTTTAATTTACAAAAATCCTTTCTGCAATAGGATTGTAGAAAGGATTTTTGTATAACGGTGAATTTTTGATACACAAAAATTTTATTCGTTATATTTATAGCTCTGTTTTTGAAAAAATTGTAATTTATCGTTACAATTTGCAGTTTTTCTAGTATAATCATAAAGATAGGCACAAATTTATCTTTATTTAAGTAGGTTGGGAGTGGGTTTTAATTGTTTGGTCCAGATATGATTTTTGGTATACCTGGTTTATTGATTGCTATGACTGTGCATGAGTATGCACATGCAAGAATAGCTGTGGCATTGGGAGATCCAACTCCTAAATTTGAGGGTCGTTTGACGCTCAATCCGTTAGCTCATTTAGATCCAATTGGTTTATTAATGCTGTTTTTTGCACAATTTGGTTGGGCAAAACCAGTTATGATTAATCCACGAAATTTTAGTGATCGACGTAATGGTGAACTGTATGTTGCAATCGCCGGACCGGCGGCCAATTTAATAACGGCTTTTGTATCGTTGATTCTTTTGAATATTATTTCTGTAATGGGTATTCAAGTACAATGGGTATATTTTGTTATAAAATTGGTTATGATCTACAACCTTAATTTCGCTATATTTAACATGATTCCATTGCCCCCACTTGATGGATCGAAAGTTCTGATGAGCTTTTTGCCGGGGAAATTAGCATATCAATATGCTGGTTTGGAAAGATATAGCTTTTTTATCTTGATTTTGTTGGTCTTTACGAATATATTAGGCGTTATTATTTTCCCAATTCGGAACGTAATTCTTAATGTAATGTCGTTTATATTGTCATTTATATTTTAGGGGGAGATTTTTTTGAGTAAGGGTCGTATTTTTAGTGGTATGCAGCCGTCTGGTAAGTTTCATTTAGGAAATTATATGGGTGCGCTTGACAATTGGGTAAAATTACAGAATGATTATGAATGCTTTTTTTCAATTGTTGATTTGCATGCATTGACAAGTGCGTATGCTGATACAAGTAAAATTCCAGAAAATATTTATAACATGGCACTTGATTGGTTAAGTGCGGGGTTAGATCCAGAAAAAAATGTTATTTTTGTTCAGTCAAAGGTAAAGGAACATGCAGAACTGCATTTACTGCTTTCGATGATGACCCCGCTTTCGTGGCTTGAACGCGTGCCAACTTATAAGGATAAACTTCAGCAGCTTGGTGCACAGGGGAAAGATATCAATACGTATGGCTTTTTAGGGTATCCGGAACTTATGACAGCCGATATTATTCTTTACAAAGCAGGCTTTGTGCCGGTCGGTGAAGACCAGCTGCCACATTTGGAACTTGCACGTGAGATTACGCGTCGTTTCAATAATTTATATAGTCCGATTTTTCCTGAACCACAGGGGTTAATGAGCGAAGCGGCAGTCCTTCCGGGCATTGATGGGCGTAAAATGAGCAAATCCTATGGAAATACGATTCCGTTTGCTTCGAGCCCGGATGAGCTTAGAGAACGGGTTCGAATGATTATTACAGATCCACAACGTATTAAGAAGACCGATAAAGGCAATCCTGATGTTTGTATAGCCTTTAAATTTCATAAATTATTCAACAAAGAAGAGATTCTTGAGATCGATCAAGCTTGTCGCAGTGCTTCTATTGGCTGTGTAGATTGTAAAAAACGATTAGCTGAAAAGATGGTACACATTATGGGGGCGATGCATGGACGTCGTCAGGAATATGAAGGAAAACCAGAAAAAATTCGAGAAATTTTGGAAGCTGGTACGGAGCGGGCGCGTAAAGTTGCAGCAGCGACGATGGAAGAAGTTCGCGATGCAATGCACTTACAATAAATGCTGGACTATGAAATTAAATTAGATGCATTTGAGGGACCATTGGATCTGTTGATGCATTTAATCGAAAAAAATAAAATCGATATTTATGATATTCCAATCGCTGTGCTTACCGAGCAATATATGGAATATCTGGATCGGTTTCAAGAATTCAATATTGAAATAGCCAGTGAATTTTTGGTTATGGCGGCAACTTTGTTGCAAATTAAATCACGTATTTTATTGCCTAAAACAAAAAAAGCAGAAGATGAAGTGGAAACTGAGGAGGAGCTGGATCCAAGACAGGAACTCATAGATCGTCTTTTAGAGTATCGACGTTTCAAAGAGGTAAGCGAAATTTTGGACCAATTGGCAGAAGAACAGGAAAAACTATTTTTTCGGTCACCAACATTAATGCCTGTTCACTATCTACCACCGACAAATCTCGATATTCAACTGCTTTTGGAAGCATTTCATAGTGTTTTAGAAGCAAATGCCGATCATACTTCGTTTGTATCTCGTGAAAAATTCAGTGTACAAGATAAAATGGCGGATATTATTTTTCTTTTGGATAAGCAGGCTGGGTCCCTTCTTTTTACGGATGCTTTCACAAGATCAGGGACAAAAAATGAATTTATTACAACATTTTTAGCTTTGCTCGAGTTGATGAAGCTTAAAACTGTCACAATTAGGCAATCACAGCCTTTTTCGCCTATCTATATTAACAGAAGGAGCGAGGAATAACCGTGTTTTATGCAAACCTTAAGGGTCATGTTGAGGCGCTGTTGTTTATCAATGGTGATCCTGTGCCAGCGGGGCAGCTTGCAGATATTTTGAATGTTGATAAAGTCAATATAGAAGAAATCATCATGCAGTTAAAAGAAGAAATGGATACGTCGGAGCGTGGGCTGACCATCATTAAAGTTGCTGGTGGCTATCAGCTTTGTACAAAACCTGAACTAGCCGGGATCGTGGAAAAAATGGCGCAAGTGCTGGATAATAAATTGTCTGTTCCAGCTATGGAAACGCTTTCTATTATTGCCTTTAAGCAGCCGATTACCAAACAGGAAATTGAAAATATTCGTGGTGTACGGGTAGATCGAGTTTTGATGAAACTGATGGATCGTTTACTGGTTAAGGAATTAGGGCGAAAAAAAGTAATTGGACGACCGATTTTATATGGAACGACAGAAGAATTTCTGAAATGTTTTGGTTTGGACAATATTGAGGATTTGCCGTTACTACCGGATGCGGTATATACGGAATGAATGAAAGTAAGGGCTTTCTTGAACCACTTAAGATGGTCCTTATTTTTTATTTGCCTAGCAGGCAGTCTCTTTCCTTAATTATTATGTATCAGCAATTTTTTTTGTAAAAATACTTGACGGTGCTTAGGTGTCCTATATATAATATTTACGGTGTGTTTAATGAAAGGGTGGAAAGGTTGAAAAAAGTTTGTTCTATTATTTTAGTGCTGAATATGATGTTGCTTAATCTTAACTTTAGTGTTGCATCGGCACAAGAGCTATCGAATCTGACAGCAAAGTCAGCCATTGTTATTGAAGCAGCTACAGGTAAGGTTTTGTATGAAAAAGATGCAAACTCAAAACGGTATCCTGCCAGTACAACAAAAATAATGACGCTAATTGTGGCACTTGAATATGGTAATCTGGATGATACTGTAACTGTAAGCAAAAATGCAGCGGAGACAGATGGCTCATCGTTGGGTCTTGATGAAGGTGAAAAAATCAAGTTGTCCGATTTATTATATGGGATGATGCTTGTATCAGGGAATGACGCTACAGTGGCGGTGGCAGAGCATATTGCTGGTTCGGTGGATAAATTTGCACAGCTTATGACAAAAAAAGCAATTGAAATCGGGGCAGAAAATACGTCTTTTGTGAATTCAAGCGGTCTGCCTGATCCAAATCATTATACAACGGCATCTGATTTGGCTAAAATTGCTGCTTACGGATACAAGAACCCAATGTTTGCTGAGATTGTTAATACGAAAGAAAAACTGATTCCATGGGGATCCAGAGCATATATGCGAGATTTGAATAATGAAAACAGGATGCTGTCTTTATATGACGGCAGTAATGGAGTTAAAACAGGGTATACAGATATTGCTGGGCGCTGCTTAGTATCAGCGGCAAAACGTGATGGGGTTCAATTAATTGCAGTCGTTCTTGATAGCGAATATATGTGGAATGATTCTATTGCTTTGCTCGACTATGGCTTTATGAATATTCAACCAGTGAATTTATTTAAGAAAAAAGATATTGTGAAGACGGTTCATGTAGTATCGGGGAAAAAAGATACGATTCAGTTGATCACCGATAATGATGTTGATATTCCCGTTGCTGAAGGTGAACAGGATAAATTTCAAACAATAATTGATGTTCCTGAACGCATTTATGCACCAATTGGTAAGGGAGATCCTGTGGGCAAGGTTAAAATTATGTATGATGGTAAAGAGGTTGCTTCAGCAAATCTGATCGCTAAGGAATCGGTAGAGAGGCGTTCTTTTTTTTCAACTGTCTATCAGACGATTTCTATGGCTGTGTCCTATATCAAAAATACATTGGTTTAATATAATACAAAAAAAGGACAGTGTAAGCTGTTCTTTTTTTGTATAAAAAGAAATTATAACAGCGATATCTGTTATAATAAAAGCAGTATGATTTTATGAAAGCATCGGTAGTTGCGTAAAAAAAGGAGAATGTTGTTTGGAACGTTTACAAAAAGTTATGAGTCAGGCTGGAGTTTCATCCCGTCGGGCAGCAGAAAAAATTATTATAGAAGGACGCGTCAGTGTCAATGGACGGGTCGTAAAAGAACTTGGTACAAAAATTGATCCGGAAAAAGATGAACTTTTGGTTGATGGAAAAATTATTAAAACAATGACAGATCATGTTTACTTTATTTTAAATAAGCCGAAAGGAGTCATTTCAACAGCGAAAGATGAACGTGGCAGAAAAACGGTAATTGATCTTTTAGCAAAAGTTCCGGAACGTATTTTTCCTGTCGGCAGGCTTGATAACAATACAGAAGGTCTTTTACTTTTAACCAATGATGGTGAATTAATGAATGCATTGTTGCATCCTAAATACAAAATCTATAAAACATATATTGCAAAAGTTGAAGGGAATCCTTCGGAAGATAAATTGGATCAACTACGAGCTGGTATCGAGCTTGAGGACGGTATGACGGCTCCAGCTGAAGTATATATTGCCGGAACAGAACCTATGAAGAATACTACAACACTTGAAATTATTATCCATGAAGGGCGGAATCGACAGGTGCGTCGTATGTGTGAAGCGATTGGATGTTCAATTAAGTCACTGAAAAGAATTGAATTTGCGGGACTTACATTGTCAGGGGTTCATCGCGGGCAGTATCGTGCATTGACGGCAAGAGAAGTAGATCGTTTGAAATCAATTCAATAAGAAAGTTTATTTTCAAAAGAATAGGGTGTAGACAAATGGAAAAGATTATTGTGGTCGGTGGTGGTGCTGCTGGATTGATGGCAGCTGTGAAAGCAGCCGAAAATGGTGCTGAAGTGCTTTTGCTGGAAAAAATGAATCACGTCGGTAAAAAAATGTTGATTACAGGAAAGGGGCGTTGTAATATAACAAATACAGCGCAAATACCTGAACTCATAAAAAATATTACAGGCAATGGTGCTTTTTTGAATAGTACAATTCGAGCGTTTGATAATGAAGATGTTATTGCTTTTTTTAATGGATTGGGGCTGAGCACCAAGGTAGAGCGTGGCGGTAGAATCTTTCCTGAAAGCGATAAAGCTGCTGATGTCGTAGGATCGATGCTGCGAGCGTTGCATCGACTGGGCGTTAAAATCGAAGTCAATCAGGTCATTGACCATATTTTAGTAAAAGATGGCACAGTCTGTGGCGTTAAAACCAAAACGGGAAAGATCTATGAGGGGAATGCTGTTATTTTAGCAACGGGTGGCGCTTCCTATCCGGGAACTGGTTCAACGGGCGACGGATACGCTATGGCGAAAAATTTAGGACATTCGATTGTGCCAATCAAACCATCTTTGGTGCCGCTTGAAGCAAAAGAATCCTGGATCAAATCGGTACAGGGTCTGTCACTGAAAAATGTAAAAGTGACAGCTCTTGCTGATGGTGAAAAAATTGGTGAGGATTTTGGCGAAATGTTGTTTACACATTTTGGGGTATCGGGACCGATCATATTATCACTTAGCCGTGTTGTAACGGAGCATCTACAAAAAGGGGAAAAGGTAGAGCTTAGTATTAATCTAAAGCCAGCCTTGACACCAGAAGTACTGGATAAAAGAATTCAACGCGATTTCGAAAAATTTATTCGTAAACAGATTAAAAATTCGCTTCATGAACTTTTACCAGCGAAACTCATTGATGTAATGATTGGGCTAGCTTCATTGGAACCTGACAAGGAAATCCATCAAATAACAAAAGAAGAACGGCTGCGGCTGGTAAATGCAATTGAACATCTTACTTTTACCGTTACGAAAACGCGTCCGATTGCGGAGGCAATTGTTACAGCAGGTGGTATTGAAGTCAAGGAAATCAATCCTAAAACAATGGAATCAAAACTTGTGAAGCATTTGTATTTTGCTGGTGAGGTTATTGATATTGATGGTTATACGGGAGGTTTCAATCTTCAAGCTGCGTTTTCAACAGGGGCTGCCGCAGGGCAATATGCGGCTTGGAGTGATTGATGATTTTTAAATAGAAAGGTTGAATGAGATGGGTGGAAATAAAACAGTTGATTCTTTAAAACATGGTGTGTGCGGGGAGATTTTTATTCCGGGAGATAAATCAATCTCACATCGCAGTATTATGTTTTCGAGTTTAGGCGATAAGGCAGTACGGATAACGAATTTTTTAAATGCACAGGATTGTCTGTCTACTGTTGCGTGTATGCGTTCATTGGGTATTAATATAAAACAAATCGGACCGACTGAATTTATTGTTCATGGTAAGGGACTTTATGGATTGCAGGAGCCGCAGTGCATTGTGGATGCTGGAAATTCAGGAACGACGCTGCGCTTAATGATGGGGATATTAGCACCACAGCCTTTTTTAACAACCTTCACAGGCGATGCATCGCTTCATAAACGTCCAATGGGGCGTGTTATTAAGCCACTGTCGGCGATGGGGGCTCATATTGTCGGTCGTGAAAATGCTAAGTTTTTACCAGTAACTCTGATTCCAACGCAAAAATTAAAGGGCATTGATTATCAAATGCCGATGGCTAGTGCACAAGTGAAATCAGCTATTTTGCTTGCCGGTATGTATGCGGATGGCGAGACTCGAGTTACAGAACCTTATACATCACGAGACCATACGGAAAAAATGCTGGAAACTTTTGGTGTTTCATTACACAAAGAGGGCACAAGTATTACAATTAAAGCGGTAGAGTCTGTTCATTCACCAGATCACATTGAAGTTCCCGGCGATATCAGTTCTGCAGCTTTTTGGCTGGTGGCAGCATCTATTATTCCAGGCAGTGAATTGACATTGCGTAATGTTGGCGTGAATCCGACTCGGACTGGAATCCTTGATGTTTTAGGTGATATGGGAGCTGATATTACTTTGGTTAATAAATGCTTTAGCGGCAAAGAACCAGTCGCAGATCTCGTAGTAAAATCGGCTGCGCTCCATGGTACAACTTTTGGTGCTGAAATTATTCCTCGTTTAGTTGATGAAATTCCTGTAATTGCTGTTGCTGCGATGTTTGCTGAGGGGGAAACTGTCATTACTGGTGCAGGTGAACTTCGGGTGAAAGAGACGGATCGGCTGGATGCCATTACTGCTGAGTTTAATAAACTAGCAGATTGCATCATTGCGACAGAGGATGGACTTACGATTAAAGGATCAGCTAAACTGAAAGCAGCTTCTTGTTTGTCATATCATGATCATCGCATCGCGATGGCATTGGCAATAGCGGGAGCAGCGGGGGCGGGAGTAACTATAGAGAATGCGGAGTGTGTCAATATCTCTTATCCAGAATTTTATGCAACATTGGAAACTTTAAGAAAATGATAGCGGGGAAAAATAAATGAAAAATTTAGTCGTAGCAATTGATGGTCCCGCCGGGGCTGGAAAAAGCACCGTAGCACAGTTGGCAGCAGAAAAATTAGCTTATACATATATTGATACTGGTGCAATGTATCGTGCTGTAGCCTGGAAAGTTTTACAACAAGCTGCAACAAGTATCACAGATGAACTGATACTGGCAGTGACCGCAAATATTGAGGTCGATTTGCAATATTTAGATAAAAAATCGATTATATTTGTTGATGGGATTGATGTTACCAGTGAAATTCGAACGCCTGAAGTTACGGCACTTGTTTCGCAAGTTGCAAAACTTGGTGCTGTTCGAGAAAAATTAGTCGCATTGCAACGGAAAATGGCAGAACGTGGTTCGGTACTTATGGATGGGCGGGATATAGCAACCAATGTCTTGCCGCATGCTGATGTTAAAATATTTTTAACTGCATCGATTGATGAACGAGCGGCAAGACGGTGGCGTCAATTGCAACTGAATGGTTATAGTGTCGATATGACTGAATTAAAACAAGAAATAGCGGCTCGCGATAAGGCGGACAGTGAACGGGCAATTTCTCCGCTTGTTCAGGCTACTGATGCCGTTTTGATCGATACGACGACGCTGTCCATTGATCAGGCAGTAGAAGCTATATTAAATTTATGTAGGTGATTATATCATGTTATACAAAATTGTTCGCAAATTATTACAATGGTTGTTTAAAGTAGTATTTCGCTGTGAAATATCAGGTGTTGAGCATATTCCTTTGTCAGGAGGACTCATTATTGCGGCGAATCATGCAAGTAATTGGGACCCTCCCATGGCAGCTGTATTTGTTTTGCGTCCGGTCTGCTTTATGGCCAAACAGGAATTGTTTTCTGTACCTGTTTTTGGCCAAATCATAAAACGTCTCCATGCATTTCCAGTTAAACGGGGGGCCGGCGATCGTGGTGCAATAAAAGCGGCATTACAGATATTAAAAACAGGTGACTGTTTAGGTCTTTTTCCCGAAGGAACACGCAGTCATGACGGGAAAATGCATAAGCCCGAAGCTGGAATAGCTTTTATTGCTGCCAAAGCTAATGTGCCTGTCGTTCCCACGGCACTGATTGGTGCGGCAGATATTTTTGGTGAAAAGGAAAAATTTCCAAAATTGAAAATCCGCTATGGAATACCAATGACATTTCAGGGAAATCCTGCTGATCGAGATGAACTGCAAGCTTTTTCGCAGCAAATTATGGATGAAATAAAAAAAATGATAGTATTTGAACAGCACAAATAATGGTTTGCATTATTTATATAATGCATTAAAGATATTACATATAACTTATCAGTCTGCCCAGGATGGGGTATAGAGTGTCGGTTGCTTCCTTCGTAACGCCACTTAACCCTATACTCCATTTCTGATGATTGCCATATAAAATATTTAATGCAACTTATATAGATAACGTATCCTATAAAAAATTCATATAAATTGATGGTGATATAAAGATGGAAGTCGTTTTAGCAAGACACAATGGTTTTTGTTATGGAGTAAAACGCGCAATCAAATTAGCACAAGATAGTGCCGCATTAGAGGGAAAAGCCTGTACATTAGGTCCGATTATCCATAATCCGCAAATGGTAGAACGCTTAACCAGCGAGGGTATTGGCATGGTGGATACTTTAAAGGAAATGACGGGGGATACAATCATTATTCGTTCACATGGTGTTGGTCCTCAGGTTTATGAAGAAGCAGAGGCAGCTGGTTTGCAAATTGTGGATGCAACTTGTCCTCATGTAAAAAAAGCTCAGATGTCAGCCTATTCTCTGTCCGAAGAAAATTATCAAGTTGTGATTGTTGGTGAAAAAAAACATCCAGAAGTAAAAAGCATTTTTGAATGGTCAGGGCATAAAGCAGAAGTTGTTGAGACAGTTGAGCAGGCTGAGCAGGTCAAAACGTGTTTGAAATTGGGGATTGTGGCTCAAACAACTTTTTCAGGGGAAGAATTTAAGAAAATTGTTAATGTCCTGATTGATAAATCCAATGATATTAAAATTGCCCGTACGATTTGTACGGCAACAGATCAGCGACAAAAAGCCGCCATTGAGCTTTCACAGGAAGTCGATCTCATGCTTGTAATTGGTGGGAAAAACAGTGCAAATACAACAAGGCTAGCCCAGCTTTGTTCGAATGCCGGTTGTAAAACACATCATATTGAAACAGTACAGGAGATTGAAGTGGAATGGTTTGAGGGTATTCTCAAAGTTGGTATATCGGCTGGGGCTTCAACTCCAGATTGGATTATTAAGGAGGTTTATGAAAAAGTGCAGAATATGGAAAGTTTACTCAAAGAACAGGATGTAAAAAAAATTCAGGAAGATACTATCATTAAAGGAACGGTTGTTTTAACAAATTATGAGGAAATTTTTGTTGATATTGGTTATAAGGCGGAAATTAGCATTCCAAAAGCAGAACTGGCATTCCCAATCCCTGAAAATGCTGCTGACATTGTACAAATTGGTGATGAACTTGATTTATATGTTGTATCTACCGATGGTGAAAATGGTGTTGTATTATCGAAAGTGAAAGCTGATAAAATTGTAGCCTGGGATAAAATAAAAAATGCTTTTAATAAAAAAGAAACGCTGGAAACGATTGTGCTTGAAGCTGTAAAAGGTGGTTTGGTAACAGCGATATTTGGTCTTAGAGGTTTTATTCCTGCATCACAGATTGATTTGAAATTTATTGAAGATTTATCGGTATATATTGGTCAAACTTTAGTTGTTTTGCCGATTGAAATTGATCCAGATAAACAACGCATTGTTTTATCGCGGCGCGTGCTTCTGGAAGCAGAACGCAATAAAAAACAAGTGGAGATTTTTGAGCAGTTAGCGGTCGGTCAAGTGATTCGTGGCAGCGTGAAACGCTTAGCCGATTACGGTGCTTTTATCGATATTGGCGGAATTGATGGGTTGGCGCATATTTCGGATTTATCGTGGGAAAGAGTAAATCATCCTTCCGATATTTTGGCAGTGGGCGATCAAGTCGATGTGATTGTAAAAAGTTTTGATATAGCAGCAAAACGGATTTCTTTGAGTGTAAAAGATACAATTCGTGATCCATGGTTTGCTAAAGTAGAGCAATATAAAGAAGGTAGCTATGTTAAAGGTACGGTTAGTAAAATTGCAGAATTTGGTGTATTTTTAACGATTGGCGATCATCTGGACGGGCTAATTCATATGAAAGAGCTTTCGGAAAAACGGATAACCAAAGCGGAAGAAGTAGTTCATCTTGATGAGGAATTAAACGTAAAAATTATTCATATCGATAAAAAAACTAAGCGCATTGCACTTAGTCTTATACAGGCACAGCAAGATGCTGAAAGAGCAGAGTATACAGACTATATTTCTGAACAGACTGAAACAACAAACACACTAGGTGATCAATTTGGTGATTTGTTTAAGAATTTTTCAAATAAATAAAAGCTAAAGAATGTAGTTATATTTATCGAGTGAACGGGACTATAAGATATCGATTACTCGCGTAGATCAGCTTTATAGGCTTTGTTGCCTTCAGAATGCTTTAATTCGTTCTATTTAAGTGATATAATAAAAACTAGATGTGACTGAATTTACAGGGAGTGATGGTTTTTCGACATCACTCCTTTGTTTATCAGTCTAGCTTTTATAAGGTAAGGTGATTGGATTGATAAAATATAAAGGAATTATCGTCAATATTGAACCGGATAGTTTGGCTGAAGAAATCGGTTTGGAAATTGGCGATAAAATCATCGAAATAAATGGTCAAAATTTGCGTGATATTATTGATCTTAGTTTTGCTTTGGCGGAAGAAGAAATTGAGTTGCTGATTGAGAAAAAGAACGGTGAGCAAGAAGTTATTGAATTTGATAAAGAGTATGATGAGAAACTTGGCGCAGAGTTTGAATCGGCCGTTTTTGATGGGATTCGCTGTTGTGGTAATCGCTGTTGGTTCTGTTTTGTCGATCAAATTGCCCCCAATATGCGTGAAAGTTTGTCGGTTAAAGATGATGACTATCGCATGTCTTTTTTATATGGAAATTTTGTGACGCTTACGAATACCAAATCGGAAGATTTTGCGCGAATTAAAAAATTGCATTTGACACCATTGTTCGTTTCGGTGCATACAACGAACGGTGAACTTCGTGCAAAAATGCTCCAGAATGAACGTGCGGCTAATATAATGCAGCAACTGAAACATTTGCAAGAGGCCGTGGTGGAGTTTCATACGCAAATCGTACTATGCCCTGGAATCAATGACGGAGAAGAATTGGAAAAGACCATCCGTGATCTGATGCAGCTGCAGCCATTTGCCCAAACACTAGCGATTGTTCCCGTAGGTCTGACGAAGTATCGCGAGGATTGTTATCCGCTATCGATGTTTAGTCAAGACCAAGCGGCAAAGGTGATTGATCAAGTTGAATGCTGGCAAAAAATAAATCGTGATAAAACTGGAAAATCATTTGTATATTTAGGTGATGAGTTTTATTTTCTAGCGAAACGAGAAATTCCGCCTATCCCAGAATATGATGGTTTTCCACAACTAGAAAATGGTATAGGTCTTACGCGTAATTTTATCTCTGAATGGGATGAAATTACAGATAATGTTTGCAATCCTTACGCGAAGCAGATATACTTAGATATTGTATGCGGTAAATCAGCAGGTCTGATCTTGACTTCTTTAGTCGACCAGCTTGATATACCAAATTTATCGGTTCGGGTTGTTGCGATTGAAAATGAATTTTTTGGCAAAGAAATCACAGTTACGGGGCTCTTAACGGGGCAGGATATTTTAAAAAATTTAAAAGATCACCAAGGAAAACGGACTGGTGTCATTATTCCAGGGTCAGCACTACGGACTGGCGAAGATATTTTTTTGGATGATTATTCATTAGCGGATTTACAGCGGGATTTGGGCGTGGATGTGAAAGTTGCCTATAATGGCGGTGAACTTAAACGTTTGTTGCAATCGTGGCATGAGCATCCGATGACATTAGATGTCAATCCGAATGTATATACTTGGCAAAGTAATGCAGCATATAGTAAGAATAAATAGTAAAGACAGGTGAGATGAATGAGCAAACCAATTGTGGCGATTGTTGGTCGTCCGAACGTGGGTAAGTCAACACTTTTTAATCAAATTGGGAAAAAACGTGTATCAATTGTTGAAGATTTTCCAGGTGTAACCAGAGATCGCATTTACATGGATGCCGAGTGGTTGAATCATCAATTTACAATGATTGATACGGGCGGTATTGAAATTGAAACAACGGATGATATGTTGACTTCGATGCGTTATCAAGCTAAGATTGCAATCGAGGAAGCAGATGTGATCGTGTTTGTACTTGACGGCAGGTCTGGTATAACGAATGCAGATGAAGCTGTAGCTCATATTTTGCGCACCACTAGAAAACCAATTATTTTGGCAGTAAATAAGGTAGATAGCCCAAATCGTGAAATGGATGTTTATGAATTTTATAAATTGGGACTCGGTGAGCCAGTTCCTATTTCCGCATCAAATTCCCTGAATCTTGGAGATTTATTGGATGGAATTGTAGAAGCTTTTCCAGATCATGCCGAAGAAGCTCGGGAAACAGATGAAATCAGTATTGCCGTGATTGGTCGACCAAATGTTGGCAAATCATCTTTGGTGAATCTGATAATTGGTCAGCAGCGCTCCATTGTCAGCGACGTTGCTGGAACAACACGTGATGCGATTGATACACATTTTGTGAGAGATGATACAAAATTTATTTTGATTGATACAGCTGGAATGCGCCGTAAAAGTAAAATCGACTTACCAGTAGAGCGTTATAGCGTTATGCGTGCCTTGCGCGCAGTGGATCGTTCTGATGTTGTGCTAATGGTTATTGATGCCGTCGATGGTGTTACGGAGCAGGATAAGAAGATTGCTGGATATGCACATGAAGCCGGAAAAGGTGTCGTGCTTGTCGTAAATAAATGGGATCTAATTGAAAAAGACGACAAGACTACACTTCGTTTTACAGAAACTGTACGCGATGAACTTGGATTCTTGCAATATGCGCCAGTGTTGTATACCTCAGCATTAACGAAACAACGTGTCCATAGAATTACAGAACTTGTAAAATATGTGGCAGAACAACAAGCTATGCGTATTCAAACGAGTGTACTAAATACACTCTTAATGGATGCGATATCGATTAATCCGCCACCGGCTCATAAGGGAAAACGCCTGAAGATCCTCTTTATGACACAGGTTGATATTAAACCTCCAACCTTTATTGTGTTTGTTAATGATCCGGAACTCATGCATTTTTCGTATGTACGATTCTTGGAAAATAAATTGCGTGATAGTTTTGGTTTTGAAGGTACACCATTAAAGCTGGTCGTTAGAGGTCGTAAAGAAGAAGATGAATAAATAACAGAATGAATGGGGAGGCGATCAAATGGGACTTTTTTTCGCTGGCATTTTAAGTTATTGTCTTGGATCAATTCCGAGCGGTTTGCTTTTTGGAAAATATATTTGGGGTGTCGATCTTCGTGAACATGGCAGTAAAAATATCGGTGCAACTAATGCCTGGCGTATTTTGGGTAAAGGTCCAGGACTCTTAGTCTTTACCGCTGATTTGCTAAAAGGTGTACTTGGTGTTGCTTTAGGGCTTTATTTTGTGGGTACGCCGCTGGCTATGATATTAGGTGGCATCGCAGCTATTATAGGTCATGGTTGGTCGATCTTTTTAGGCTTTAAAGGCGGTAAAGGTGTGGCTACTGGTCTCGGTGTTGTTACAATGCTAATGCCGCATGTGACACTTGTTATTCTTGGTGTATGGATTGTCATTGTATTTTTCAGTAAATATGTATCGCTGGGATCAGTGATTGCAGCGGCTTTGGTTCCAATTGTTGCTTATATATTTGATGAACCATTGGAGTTTTTGTATTTTGGCATTGTTGCGGCGATTTTTGTGATTTGCCGACATAAAACGAATATTGAGCGTTTAATAAATGGTACTGAATCGAAGATTCGATCCGGACATATAAATAAGTAAAGCCGACTAGCTCGGATAAAAATGCTCGCGCATGATTCATTTTGTGATAAGCGAGCATTTTTTTATTGATTATCTATTGTAAATTGTAAACGAAAGATGATATAATGTCTACTGAGTGTAGAATATCATCCATTGGAAGAGTACGGAGGTTTAGTATGAATAAAGAGAAATCTGGTTTTTTTTTGGTAAGAGAAGAAATATTACCCGAAGCAATAAAAAAAACAATCCGCGTTAAGGAAATGCTGAAACGTGGTGAAGCGAGAACAATTAATGAGGCTGTTGAAAAAATGGAACTCAGTCGTAGTGCATATTATAAATATAAAGATTATGTATTTCCATTTTATGAAGCAAGTCAAAATAAAATTGTAACATTAACATTTTTGCTGGAACATAAGCAAGGTGTTTTATCAAGCGTATTAAATACGATTTCCGCTGATTCAGGAAGTGTATTGACAATTAATCAGGGAATACCACTGCAGGGGGTTGCGAATGCCACGGTATCTATTGAAACGGCAAACTTGGTGGTGGATTTGGAAGCACTTCTTGATAAACTGAGAATGGTTGAGGGTGTAAAACGTTTGGAAGTATTAGGACAAGCGTAAGGAAAACAGCTGGCGGAAAGGACTGGATAGTGAATGAAAGATAAGATAAAAATTGGCTTATTAGGCTTGGGTACAGTTGGTGCAGGGGTATGTAAAGTTCTGATAGAAAATGCTCATGAAATTTCACAGAAAGTCGGACGGGCAGTGGAGGTTAAAACCGTTTTAGTCCGTGATGTTAACAAGAAACGCAATATCGTTGGCGATTTTGTTATTACCGATAAAATTGGGACCATATTAGATGATCCTGAAATTGATATTGTGATTGAACTTATGGGTGGCATGGAACCAGCACGTACCTATATGCTACGTGCTTTACGTTCTGGTAAAAATGTTGTTACCGCGAATAAAGATGTTGTGGCTGAGCATGGAAAAGAGATGTTTGAAGCGGCTGAGGTGGCTGATGTTGATTTCATGTTTGAAGCAAGTGTCGGTGGTGGCATTCCAATTATTACACCACTGAAACAATGTTTAACTGCCAACAAAATAACCGAAGTAATTGGTATTGTCAATGGTACGACCAATTACATGTTGACTAAAATGACCAAAGAGGGCATGGATTATGCTACTGTATTAGCGGAAGCTCAGGCGAAAGGCTATGCTGAATCTGATCCTACAGCCGATGTAGGTGGTCTGGATGCAGCGCGTAAAGCAGCGATTTTATCATCTATAGCCTTTAATACGAGAGTTACTCTCGATAAAGTCTATGTTGAAGGTATTACGAAAATTACACCGCAAGATGTTGAATATGCTACAGAATTAGGCTATGTCATAAAATTACTGGCAATCGCAAAAGATTCGCCGGAACAGGGTGTTGATGTACGTGTACATCCTGCTTTTGTACCGAAAACACATCCATTGGCAGCGGTTAATGATGTGTTCAATGCAATTTTTGTTAAGGGTAATGCAATTGGCGAAGCGATGTTCTATGGTCGTGGAGCTGGAGCATTGCCAACAGCATCTGCTGTTGTGGCGGATGTAGTTGATGTTTCACGTGACATCGTAAATCAAACTTTTGGTCGTATTCGTTGTACGTGTTTTGAAGATAAAAAGTTTTGTCCAGTAGAAAATACAGTATCTTCTTATTATGTACGCTTGCTGGTTGAAGATCAGCCAGGTGTTTTAGGCTCTATTGCCTGTGCATTTGGAGATCAGGGCGTTAGTTTGAATTCGGTAATTCAAACAAGGCGTGTAGCAAATCAAGCAGAAATCGTTGTGATTACGCATTGTGTAACCGAAGCAAATCTGCGGAAGGCAACGCACGTGTTAAATGAATTGTCGGTTGTTACCGAAATTCGTAATGTGATTCGTGTAGAGAAATCGCAGGAGGTCAATTGAGTACATGGTTGAAGAGAAGACGGTTAAAGTAAAAGTGCCAGGAACTACAGCTAATTGCGGTCCAGGTTTTGATTCATTGGGAATAGCCTGTAATCTTTATAATGAATTAGAGCTTACTTTGCGAAAAAAAGGCAAACTTGTAATTGAAATCATGGGTGAAGGTGCACAAAATATTCCTTGTGATGGGCGCAATGTTGTTTGGAAATCGATTCAATATTTGCTTCATCAAGCAAATTTACAATATCAAGGTGCTTATATAAAAATGATAAATCGTGTGCCGCTTTCCCGCGGTCTTGGCAGCAGTGCTGCGGCTATTGTCGCTGGTCTTACAGCCGCGAATTATGCAATTGGGAATCGGTTTACGCGCCAGGAAATTTTTGCGATGGCTACGGATATCGAAGGACATCCTGATAATGTTGCTCCAGCGATTTTTGGCGGAATGACACTGAGTATTCTTTGTAAAGATGGCAACCCGGAATGCTTGTCTTTTTTTCCTAAAATTGAGTTGCAGCTCATTGTTACAGTTCCAGAATTTTCTTTATCAACAAAAGCAGCTCGTAAGGTATTACCATTGGTCGTGCCATTTAAGGATGCTATTTTTAATGTTGGTCGGGCTGCACTTTTAGTTGGTGCGCTTTGCGAAGGTAAAACAGAATTTTTAGAGCATGCTTTTGAAGACTGTCTGCATCAACCATACCGTGAAAAACTGATCCCAGGCATGTATGATGTATTTGCTGCGGCGCTGCAACACGGAGCTTTGGGGGCAGCGATGAGCGGGGCTGGTCCATGCTTAATCGCATTTACCGAGAAAAATAGCGATGCAATTGGCAAAGCCATGGTTGCGGCTTTCCAAGAACATGATATCAAAGCAAAATATATGCTTTTGATGATTGATAAAAAAGGAGCATGTCTACTATAAGGCGAAACTAAGAAAGCAACAGGTAAAAAAATGCCTGTTGCTTTCTTAGTTTGATTTTGTTTTATGAGGTGTTTAGCATGAATGAAAAAATTTTCACGAATCGCATACAAGAAAATGGTGGAAAAGTTTATATTGTTGGTGGTTGGGTCAGAGATAAATTGCGGCAGATAAAAGCAAAGGATAAAGATTATGTAATCAGTGGAATCTCAGAAATAAGTTTTTGTGCAGCATTTCCAGAAGCTATGAAAGTTGGGAAATCATTTCCGGTATATTTACTTGAACTTGATGGGAAAGTCTGTGAAATTGCATTTGCCCGTAAAGAAAAAAAGACTGGCAATGGTTATAAAGGTTTTGCTGTTTTTTATGATGCTTCGGTTACAATTGAAGAAGATTTGTATCGACGGGATACGACGATGAATAGTATTGCGCTTGCATTGCCAAATGGAGAATTGATTGATCCCTACCAGGGACAAAGGGATATTAAAAATAAAACAATTCGGGCAATATCAGAGCACTTTTTAGAAGATCCCGTTCGCTCGCTGCGAGCGGCACGTCAGGCAGCACAAACAGGATTTACAATTGAAAAGGAAACAGTTGCTATGATGAAGTCTTGTCGGGCTGAATTGATTTACGAGCCGCAGGAGAGAATTTTGCAGGAATTGACGCTGGCTTTGGGATCAAGCCAACCTTCCTGCTTTTTTCGCTATCTTGCCGAGGCTAAGCTTTTGGACGTGACCTTCCCCGAAATTTTTGCCTTGCTTGGTAAAACGCAGCCTGCTGCATTTCATCCTGAGGGCGATGCTTTTGAACATAGTATGCTTATATTAGATCAAGTGGCAAAAAAAACGGAGCGGCTGGACGTTCGCTTTTCGGCATTGGTTCATGATATCGGCAAAGGTGCTACGAAGCCAGATCTTTTACCACATCACTATGGGCATGAGATTATTGGCAGAGAAATTCTAGCCGATTGGAACAAACGGATGCAGCTGCCTAAAAACTGGCTGCAGTGTGCAAATGTGGTAATTTCTGAACATATGCGGGCACCTCATCTTAAAAAAATCGGTAAAATTGTCGATTTATTTTTATTATTGGATAAAAATCCGCTGCGAGTCGAAGGCTTTAATTTAATTATTGAGGCGGATCATAAAGGATTACCGATCTATTTACAAGAATATAGTCGATATTTGCAGACGATTTATATGGTACGTGGTACAAACAAACCTGAAACCTTGCATGGTCGTGATATTGGTGTTTGGATACGTCAGCAACGTATTGTAGCTTGTCAAAAAATGCTCGGAGTGCAGAAGAAACAATAGTCTTTCTTTCTAGTTTTATATAGCGTTTTATTTACATTTATGAGGAAAATATTGTATAATAAAAGAAGACTATATATTGGAAGTATCTGTGTAGTATAATGTAAGATTGTGAAGGAGTGGTAAAAATGTCTGAAAATTTGATTATGCCTTACAAATCTTTAACACCTAAAATTGATCCGAGTGTTTTCGTTGCGGATCGAGCTACTATTATCGGTGATGTGACAATGGATGAAGGTTCAAGTACCTGGTTTAATACGGTTTTACGCGGTGATATTGAACGTATCCACATCGGTAAATATACAAATATTCAGGATAATACAACAATTCATGTAATGGGAAATCAGCCAACAATTATTGGTGACTATGTTACAATCGGGCATAATGCGGTGATTCATTGTAATAAAGTCGGGAATAATTGTCTTATTGGCATGGGCGCTATTTTGCTCGGGTACTGTGAAATTGGTGAAAATACGATTATTGCCGCGGGAACGATTATAACACAACATAAAAAGATTCCACCAAATTCAATGGTTATGGGATCACCGGGAAAGATTATCAGACCGTTGCGTGATGATGAAATCGAAGCAATTCATCAATCGGCTATTAATTATAATTTAGTGGCACAGGAATATATGAAAAAATAGGAGTTTTACAGATGATAGAAAATACATTAGTTTTGATTAAACCGGATGCTTTTGATAAAAAATATACAGGTAGAATTCTTACCTGTTATGAAGAAAACGGTCTTACGATTAAAGCATTAAAGTTGTTGAAAATGACACCAGAGCTTGCGGCAAAACATTATGCAGAACATATTGGTAAAAATTTTTATGCCGACCTAGTTGGTTTTATGACTTCAGCACCGCTAGTGGCAATGATTTTAACGGGAGAAAATGCGATTGCTAAAGTTAGAACATTAAATGGTGCTACGAATCCTGAAAAAGCAGAACCAGGTACAATTCGGAAAGAATATGCACAAAGTGTGCAGCATAATGCTGTACATGCTTCGGATGGTCCTGAAAGTGCCGCGAGAGAAATTCACATTTTCTTTAATGAAACAGAAATATTTGATTGATTGTTAATTTGGAGGAATACGTATGAGTGTTTATACAAAAACAGGCGATCAGGGAACAACTGGTCTGCTTACGGGTGAACGTGTTGCTAAAAATTCTTGTCGGGTCGAAGCCTATGGCTCGGTTGATGAAATAAACTCAGCTTTAGGCTTGGCACGTGCTTTATGCAGCAAGAAATCTGTAAAAGAAAAAATTAAGGAATTGCAAAAGCTGAATATGCTGCTTATGGCAGATTTGGCCAGTCTTTCGCCAAAAGTCTATATTACAAAAGAAGATGTTCATGAATTAGAAAAATCAATTGATGATTTGGAAGAGAAGCTTCCACCGCTTACTGTATTTATTACAGCGGGTGATAGTGCAGGGGGAGCCGCACTTGATTTTGCGAGGACCGTAACCAGGCGAGCGGAACGCAGGACTTTGGAACTTGCTGCATCTGAGCAAATCAATAAAAATATACTGCTGGTTTTGAATCGTTTATCTGATTTATGTTTTGTACTTATGCGAAGCGAAGAGTTATAGTACATACGGGGATTGTAAAAAACAATCCCCGTTTTGTGTGAAGTTGATTTATAAAATGTAACAAATAAAAAGGAATCTGATCTACTTTTAGAGAATATAGAGGCAAAGCTATATAAGTTGTGTTAAAGAGTTTGGATTTATGAATATTAGGCGGTCAGAAATGGCAAAGATCTTTTTTGACGATTTATGTTAATACTCTTTAGTTTAATTTATATAGAAAAATCTGGGTGATTGGGAGGGGATTTTTTTGAAAGAGTATAGCAGTAAGAATTTACGAAATATTGCGATTATTGGGCATGGGAAATGTGGTAAAACGACTTTGTCAGAAGCTTGTCTATTTAATGCCGGAGCTGTAAAGCGTTTGGGAAAAGTCGATGATGGTACAGCAGCTACAGATTTCGATCCAGAAGAAATCAAACGAAAACTCAGTATCAGCAGTGCACTGGCGTCATGTGAATGGCAGGGGTACAAACTGAATTTTATAGATACACCGGGTTATCCAGATTTTTTTGGTGATGTTGAAGGTGCTTTATTGGCGGCAGATAATGCATTGGTTGTGTTATCTGCACCTTCAGGCATTGAAGTAGAGACGGAACGAGCTTGGAAGTATGCAAGTGAGATCGGTTTGCCGCGTGCGGTTTTTATTAATAAGATGGATCGTGAGCATGCTGATTTTGATGGCGTGGTTGCCCAGCTCCGTATGAAATTTGGACCAGGAGTGGTTCCCATTCAAATCCCTATTGGTCATGCAGCAGCATTTCAAGGTGTTGTTGATTTGCTTACAATGCACACGAAGATTGTTACCGTGAAAGATGATGTGGTCGAAGGTGGCATTCCGGAATATCTAGCGGCTGAGGTTGAACAGGCTCGTCAAAAATTAATTGAAGCAGTGGCTGAATATAATAATGAATTACTGACAAAATACATAGAGGGGGAAGTAATTACAGAAGTGGAATTAGCGGCGGCGCTCATTGATGGAATTCATTCAGCTAAGATTTTCCCAGTACTTTGTGGTTCTGGTTATCGTAATGTTGGTGTAATGAAAATGATGAATGCCATGGTTGAATATATGCCTGTTCCTTATTTTAAAACTTCACTTGGTACCGATCCGGGCAGCGGCGATTTGCTTGAACGTAAAACAGAAGATTCTTTTTCAGGACAAGTTTTTAAAACATTAGTTGATCCGTTTGTCGGTCGTCTTAGTTTTATAAAGGTTTTATCTGGTGTTTTAAAAAGTGAATCGTATGTTTACAATGTCAATATTAGAAAGAATGAACGTATTGGTAATATTGTCACAATGCAGGGGAAACGCCAAGAACATGTTAATTATATCAATGCTGGCGATATCTGTATGGTAGGAAAACTGCAAGAAACCAATACGGGAGACACTCTTTGTGATAAAAATTCACCAATTTTGTATGAAAAAATAGTGTATCCAAAATCAATGCTGACGATGGCAATTAGTCCCAAAAACAAAGGCGATGAAGAAAAAATCGGCAGTGCCCTCGCTAAGATGAAGGATGAAGATCCGACGCTTTACTTAGGAAAAAATCTTGAAACAAAGGATTTTTTAATCAATGGGATTGGTGAAGTGCAGCTTGAAATCGTAATTGAAAAAATGAAGCGTAAATATGGAGTGGAGGCCTGCCTGCATCAACCGATTGTTCCGTATCGCGAAACGATTAAGAAAAAGGTTAAGGTCGAAGGTAAACATAAAAAGCAAAGTGGCGGGCATGGGCAATTTGGTCATGTTTGGTTGGAAATTGAACCATTGGAACTGGGAACTGGTAATCAATTTATAGAAAGCATTTTTGGTGGAGCTGTGCCAAGACAGTATATACCAGCTGTGGAAAAGGGGACTTTTGAAACATTGCAGGCAGGGGTACTTGCCGGCTATCCTGTCGTCGATGTCAAAGTCAATTTAGTTGATGGTTCCTATCATAATGTCGATTCATCAGAATTGGCGTTTAAGGTTGCAACTGCGCAGGCAATAAAGAAAGGTGTCATGGATGCGGTCCCCGTGCTGTTAGAGCCTATTTATCAGGTTGTTATTGAGGCACCTGAATATTATACGGGAGACATAATCGGCAGTCTTAATACAAAAAGAGCCCATATTTCAGCTACTGATGTTTGTGATGATGGTAATGGTCGAATTTGTGCGGAAGTTCCATTGGCTGAATTAAATAAATATGCTACCCATTTGCGTTCCTTGACGCAAGGGCGCGGTAAATTTGATATGGAATTTTCACATTATCAAGAACTTCCAGTTAAGCTTGCAGAATTGATTATTTTAGACTATCAACATGAAAAAGCGCAATAATATACAAAAAGCAGCGATTTAACTAAATCGCTGCTTTTTGTACTGGGTTTATAATATTGTGATTCCGAAGCTGGAATTACATAAAAAACATAATGGCTGGGGTAGCTGGACTCGAACCAACGAATGCGGGATTCAGAATCCCGTGCCTTACCAACTTGGCGATACCCCATTTATAAAAAAAATGTGTTCTCAACAATTTAATATTATACATAAATAAAGAATAAAAGTCAATCATCAATTTTTTCTAACAATAAAGTGGATTCTAAATAAATTTCAAAGGTTCGCGGCCAGGGGTAAGAAGCCTCAATTTGTATATCTTTGATTTTTAGCAATAGATCGCCATCTGTAGTATGTACTGGTACTGGCTGTTTATAGGCTTTACTATATTTTAAAAGCGTTAGTCGCTTCATTAGACCTGTTTGTAGCATGTCGTTGGCCCATTTGTAATTATGGTCAAGGTCAAGGTCATTCACATTTGTAAATCCGGATTTTTTGAGATTTACATTTACAAGGTCAATGACTTCTTTTAAATAATAATAATCTTCTACGTATCGATTATTTAGGAATGTGAGGTTGTTTTTATAGAGTGATACTGCATTGAGCATTGAAAGAGGGAAACGCAGCTTTTCAGTAAAAAGTGAAGCTTGCGTGATTGCCGTACCAACTGCATTACTGGTTGTGTTCCAGCCGGCATAGGCAATTAGCTGATTTAACGGGATATCATGGTTTAATAAAATAGGGAAAAGAGTTTCTTCTGCTAAAAAATGTTTACTTAAATCAACGAGGGCAACTTTGTAATTTTGTTTCAGAAAACTTTCGATTTTTTTCGTGCTTTGTATTCTTTGACTGAGATTTTCATCGGTACCGATATAAACATATAAAATAAAGTCAGCTGCCGCTGGATCATTGACAATCTGTCCGTTTGCTAAGGCAATTTTTTCTTTGACGCTTGTTGCTACGGAACAGGGCATGTATGGCATAATCGTTTTAGGTGCAGCCTCATCGCAATATTCAACATAAATTTTAGGCTGATAAGCCTCCTGCTTGTTATTGATATCGCTAAGCAGTGTCAGTGCAACTTCGTCGGCGCCACGTGTGCTGGCAACTTGGTTTGCGGAAATATTTTCTTGGTTTAAATACCGCTGGATTTGTCTTTTTTCCATATTGGGAATTCCAAAATCTTGTCCATCATCTTGCGCGATGATGAGCTTGGATAAAACACCGCGTTTAGCTAGAGCACTCAACTTTTCATTGAGCAGAGTATTGTTGGTATAAAGTGATTTATATTTTTCAATGATTTCAGGGTCAAGCTTTTGTTGTATTTGATTTAATTCATTAAGATCAAGGGGATTTTCGAAAGTAGCAAGTTCATCAAGCAATCTTGAATACTTTATAAGTGCTTTTTGATCTTTATAATTGTCGATACTTGCAGGAGGATAGATCCGTGGTAAAATGTTAAAGGCATAAATAGGAATGTTAAGATTATCAGCGTGCAGCTTTTCTAAAAAATCCAGTGCTTCTGTTTCGTCACTTTCATTGTCGCGTGATTCACGTGAGGCAAGTAAACCGCCATGAATTAGCTGATCAATGGAAATAATTGCGGCATCTGCCTGTTTTATATTTTCTTTCAGCCACAGGTGCAGTGCTTTTGTATCACCGGATTGCGTATAGTAATCAAGGATATCTGGTGGTGGAACCAGTACTTTAATATTCGCAATTTTGCCAGCGTCAATAACAAACTGCCGGCAAGGGGGTCGGCTGTCAAGGGGCAATAAAATAACGGTACGCGTATAAATTTGTTTGGTTTCAACTGGTGCAGCTGCTTGAAACCTTTGGGTCGTATAATTAAAATAAACAACTAGACTCGATATGAAAATAACGAAAAATAGCCAGCGCAGCTTCACTAAACATCATCCTTTTAGTATGATAAAATGATTACCATAGTATTATAACATAAATGGAGTACTATTGACCTAAGTGTAATAGTTCACTAACGCGGAAAAGTATGGTAAAATGAAAACAATTAATTATTAATAGTTTTGGAGTAAATATATGAGAATCATAACAGGAAAAGCAAAGGGCTGCAAACTTAAAACACCAAAAGGAATGAGTACGAGACCAACGGCTGATCGCATCAAAGAATCTTTGTTTAACATTTTAGGCACGGATATAGCGGGCACGCATATATTGGATATTTTTGCTGGAACTGGGAATTTGGGCTTAGAGGCACTTAGTCGTGGTGCTATCGATGCAGTATTTGTTGATCAAAGTCTTGATAGTGTAAGTATAATCAAGCAAAATGCTGAACATACAAAATTAGCTGAAACGACAGAAATCATCCAGTGCGATGTTTTTACAGCAATGAAAAAATTACAACGGCTGGACAGAAAATTTGATATTGTTTTTTGTGACCCGCCATATAATAAAAATTTATGTCAAAAAGCATTACTGCTTTTTGACGAAATGGATCTATTGACAAGTGAAGCCCTTGTGATTATGGAACATGCAGTGGGGGATTCTCTGGCAATGAATTTAAAGAATATCATACTTTTTCGAAATCAGCGCTATGGGGCGACGACGCAGATAAGTATTTTTATCAGAAAAGCAGATTGTTATATGGAAATGGAGGAGAGAATATGAAAATTGCTGTATGTCCGGGAAGTTTCGACCCGGTAACCAATGGGCATATTGATATTATAGAACGAGCCAGTGTGATGTTTGATGAACTGATTGTGGGAGTATTTCATAATGTAAATAAAAAACCTTTATTTACAATGCAAGAACGAGTAGACTTGCTTACAGAGGCAACGAAACATCTTAAAAACGTAAAAGTCACATCTTTTCATGGATTGTTGAACGAATATGTAAAACAGCAGGGTTCACGAATTATTGTAAGAGGTCTTCGGGCAATGAGTGATTTTGAATATGAATTTCAAAGAGCACTTTTATTAAAACACTTAGATCCGGAAATAGAGACTGTTTTTATGATGACCAGCAATGAATATTCATTTTTAAGTTCATCGGGAATTCGTGAATTAGCAAATTTTCAAGGTGAGATTAAAGGACTTGTGCCAAAATGTGTAGAAATAGCAATTAAACAAAAAGTTCAAAATAAAAGTTGAAAAGTTGAATAGAAAGTCTTATGAAATTAACTAAAAAGATGAAGGTAGGCTGGATACATGGCTGTAAATGAAATTTTAGATGAAATTGAAAATTTAGTGGTGGATGCTAGACGAGTTGTTTTCACGAACAAATGCATTATTGAAGAAGATGATTTGATCCGTCTGGTTGATGATCTGAGAAATGCACTGCCAAATGAAATTCAAAATGCCGGACAAGTTATGCAAGAACGCCAGCAAATACTTGATGAAGCAAAAAGGGAAGCAAATAAAATCGTTGAACAGGCAAAAAATTATGGTGAAAAATTAGTGGCTGAACACGAGATTGTGAAACAGGCGCAAAATCAGGCAAGTGAAATTATGGAAAAAACGATTCAAAATTCGAATGAACTTAAAGAGGATTCCGTAAAATATGCAAATCAGGTGTTTGATCATTTATTGTCAGGAATGAATAGTACATTAGATGTTGTTCAACAAGCTAAAACGGATTTGAATCAAGGCAGTAAATAATATAGTCTATTATTTACTGCTTAATATACATAGGTGATGTCAGAAAATCTAAACCGCCTATTTGGGCAGGGGAAAAGCAAAGTGCATATAGATCGGTTGCATACGTATCGATGGCAAGCATGCTCTCAAGCGGCGAAAGCTGCGACTGAGAGCGTTTTGTGCTGTCTAAAAAATCAGTTGTTTTCGTGATGATTGGGATGCGGGCAGTTCTTTTGAATTCATGCAGAATTTCACGTCCTTTCGTATTGAAGGCCAAAACTCTAGCATAAAGCGGTCCACTTTGGTCAAAATTGGCAATGGATTGTTTGGTAGTACCTAGTAAACAATGAAAAACAAGTCTTTGCAGCCGACTCATGGGATACCGTTTACTTTTTGTCAAAGCTAAAAGTTCGGTTAAATTTCTGCTTTGCAAGGCTGCTTTTGCGAGCTTATATTCAAGACCTTCAGAAATGCCCGTAATGTTTTTTAATTCGGGTTGTTTTATTTTGCGAAGCAAAGCAAGGATAGTGGTACTGAGTAAATCCATGGATGGCAGTGTCGGATAAAATGCCTTGACTGTTTGATAAGTCTGAAGTGGAATTGACTGCTCAATTAAAGAAAAATTTGGTGCAGAACTATATAGCTCTTTACGAATCGAACCAGCACTGGCTAGCTTCCCTAAAATGCTGTCACTGTGGTGAAGGGCAGTACGCTCAATAGGCAATACTTTTTGTTTGGTTTTGAAAATTTTTATTGCATTTAAATATTCAACTGCTAGAATAGTATTTGGCTGTGATAAAATAGTTGCTGGAATGGAATGTGTTTTGCTTATCGCATCACTCAGCGCCGCCGCATAGGATTGACCTGACTTTAAATTGGTGTGTAATTCTTCCGTGATTGCTGGATCAAGTGAGGCTGCAGAAACTTTTTCCAGAAGCGAAAGATCTGCATTTTCACTGCCAAAAGAGATGTGACGGATGTTGAGGCTGCTTAAGAGCCGTATGCCGCCTCGGGCGAAGTCTTGCGCACTGCGTACGGTAAAGACACAGGGCAGCTCTATTACAAGGTCTACACCTGAATTGACAGCCATAGCAGCGCGGGTCCATTTGCTAAATAGTGCTGGTTCACCTCGCTGTGTGAAGTTACCACTCATGATACATATTGTATAGTCGATTTTGGATTTTTTTTTGGCTTCCGTTATTTGATGGAGATGCCCGTTGTGAAACGGATTATATTCAGCAATAATACCAATGGATTCCATAAGAGACCACCTTTCGTTCACTGTATTTTACCATGAGAAATAAATTTTTGTATAGTTGGTTGAGAAAAATCAAAAAGTAAGACAAGGAGAAACCCTTGACAAATGATATTCTGGCCGCTATAATAGATTGAGGTTGATGCTAAATGATGAGAGTAAGTATTGTACAGTTGGAATCAGACATTGGAAGTGCATATCCATTTACATTTACGACTTCTGCTGATGAAATTGATCTAGTTCACGAAACCTATTCTATTGAAGGAAAAATAGAAATAAAGGGTTCTATTGTGAATACAGGAAAAGTTTATCGTGTGGAAGGCGTTATTTATTGTAAAAAAACTTTTCGATGTGACCGCTGTCTCGAACATTTTGTACACGATCAGAAGCACTCTTTTGATGAAAGTTATAAAAAAGAAGCGGAAGATCAAAATGAAAATGTAAATTATTTTAACGGTGAAGCGCTCGACCTTACGGACTTAGTTCGTGATGTGATCTTGCTTTCACAGCCGTTGAATAATATATGTAGTCCTGATTGTCGCGGGTTATGCATGAAGTGCGGTGCTAATCTAAACGAAACAGAATGTGGTTGCGATCGCCATATTGTGGATCCTAGGCTTGCAGCATTACAAGAAGCTTTAAATAAGGAATAGCTTGAAATTGATCACAACGGTGATCCTTTTAAGGAGGTGTAATAAATGGCAGTACCTAAGCGTAAAATGTCGAAAGCTCGTCGTGACAAACGCCGTGCAAACTGGAAGTTAACAGCCCCTGGTTTTATTGCATGTCCGCAATGTCATGAACCAAAAATGCCACATCATGTATGTCTAGATTGTGGTTATTATGATGGTAAACAAGTTATTGCAGCAGCAGCAGAATAAGAAGTCTTCATAATGAGCAAGATATAAGTTACTTATATCTTGCTCATTCTTTTTACTTGCCTTTTCGCTAAAAAGTCGTTATAATATTTAATTGTAACTGGTTATAGTATCTAGTACTAAAAATAGGTGATAATCATATGGTGCGTATAAAAAAAAGAATCAGACAACAGTTGTTGTTAGATCATGTAAAAGAAAAGCCGTTTCTTACGGATGAAGAACTGGCGAAAATTTTGCAGGTTAGCATCCAGACGATTCGGCTTGATCGATTAGAGCTTGGAATGCCTGAATTGCGTGAACGTGTCAAAAAAATGGCAGAAAACGCACAAAATAAGGTTAAATCTATTGGCCGAGGCGAAGTGGTTGGAGAACTCATTGATCTTGAACTTGGGAAATCAGGTATATCACTCATGAAAATTACAGAAGAAATGGTGTTTGAAAAAACGCAGGTTGCGCGTGGACATTATGTGTTTTCACAAGCAAATTCTCTAGCACTTGCGATTATTGATGCGCCGCTGGCTGTGACTGGTGTAGCGAATATAAAATATAAAATTCCAGTTCATGTTGGTGAAAAATTAGTTGCCAAGGCAGAAATTATGCGTAAACGAGGGAATAAATACTTTGTTTGGGTTAAAACAAAAAATGAAACGCAGGAAGTATTTAGAGCTAAATTTATAATGGTTTCATTGGAGAGTTAATGGAGGGACCTAGTGTATGAAAATTGCAGTTGATGCTATGGGTGGAGATTTTGCTCCTGAACAAGTCGTGCTAGGTGCGATTGCAGCTGCGAAACAATATGATTGTGAAGTCGTTTTAGTTGGCGATGAAAATAAAGTAAAAGCGGAGCTCAATAAAAGTCCTCATTGGCAGGATTTAAAAATATCGATTTACCATGCAAGTGATGAGATCGGTATGGCTGAACATCCCGGTGCAGCCGTAAGGCGGAAAAAGGATGCATCCATCGTTGTTGCTACCCGTCTTGTAAAAGATGGGACTTGTGATGCCGTGCTGTCGGCAGGCAGTACGGGTGCCGCAGTAGCTTCCGCTTTATTTGGACTAGGACGGATGAAGGGCATTGATCGTCCGACGATAGCAACGCCGATGCCAACCGTGAATGGTGTTACTCTTTTATTGGATTCGGGGGCAAATATCGACAGTAAACCACAGCATTTGGTACAAAGTGCTTTAATGGGCTCAATTTATGCGGAATATGTGTTTGGTATAAAAAGTCCAAGAGTTGGATTATTAAATATTGGTGAGGAATCAACAAAAGGTAATGAACAGGCTTTAGCTACGTATCCACTCTTACAAGAGATGAAAACAATTAATTTTCAGGGTAACGCCGAAGGTCGCGATATTCCTCGCGGTACATTCGATGTAGTGGTTTGTGATGGATTCGTTGGTAACGTTGTGTTGAAATTTGCTGAAGGTTTAGCAAAAACTATTATGAAGCTGATTAAAGAAACAATAAAAGACGGCGGCTGGTTAGCAAAAGCAGGGGCAGTTTTACTTGTGCCGACATTCAAAAAATTAGCGAAAAAAATGGATTATGCTGAATATGGCGGTGCTCCTTTGTTAGGCGTTAATGGATGCTATATCATTTGCCATGGCAGTTCCAATGCGAAAGCAATTCGTAGTGCCATTGGGGTTGCAAATGAATATGTGAAAAATAATGTTTTGGAACATATCAGTGATAGTATAGCAAAGGAGGAGATATTGAATAATGATAGTGACGGAAAATAGTGTTGGTATTATCGGTGTCGGGTATTATGTACCGGAAAAGATTTTAACCAATTTTGATTTAGAAAAAATGGTTGATACAAATGATGAATGGATTGTTGATCGGACAGGGATTCGTGAACGTCGAATTGCTGATGATGATGTTCCTACATCACAGCTTGCCATTAAAGCTGCTCAAAATGCAATTGATAATGCAGGTGTTAAAGCGGAAGATATTGATTTGATTATTGTAGCTACGCTCACGTCAGATCGGACGATTCCCTCGACAGCTTGTATTTTACAAGATAAATTAGGGGCAACTCATGCAGCAGCATTTGATTTATCGGCAGCGTGCTCGGGGTTTGTCTATGCAATGAGTGTCGGAACACAGTTTATAAAAACTGGTGTTTATAAAAAAGTTTTGGTTGTTGCAGCCGAAACTTTATCAAAATATATTAACTGGAAAGATCGTAACACCTGTGTCCTATTTGGTGATGGTGCTGGTGCTGCTGTTTTAGGTCAAGTAGACGATGGTTATGGTATTCTTGGCATTGATCTTGGTTCGGATGGATCTGGAGCAGACTGTCTTGATATACCGGCGAGTGGGAGTCTCCATCCAGCATCTTTGGAAACAATTGCTAATAATATGCATTATATTCATATGAATGGCAGTGAAGTTTTTAAGTTTGCCATAAAAGTAATGGGCAGTACCGTTTTGAAATCGTTAGAACGGTCCGGTCTTACGAAAGATCAAATCGATTGTCTTATTCCTCATCAGGCAAATATTCGTATTATCCAATCTGCAGCTAAAAGATTGCATTTGCCGATGGAAAAAGTCGTTGTTAATGTAGCACAATACGGTAATACTTCTGCAGCATCGATTCCAATTGCTTTAGCGGAAGCAGTGCTGGCAAATCGCTTTAAAAAAGGCGATGTAATAGCTATTGCCGGATTTGGTGCAGGACTTACATGGGCATCGTGCATTATGAAATGGGCTAAGGAGGACTAGCATGTTTGGTAAGAATGTTATTTGCAAATTGTTAAATATTCAGTATCCTATATTTCAGGGTGGTATGGCATGGATTGGTACGGCTGAACTGGCTTCTGCGGTATCAAATGCTGGTGGTTTAGGAATTATTGGTGCTGGACATATGCCTCCGGATGTTTTGCGAGCGGAAATTCGAAAAGTTAAAAGTTGGACGAATAAACCTTTTGGTGTTAATATCATGTTAATGTCACCTTTTGTTAAAGAAGTGATGCAGGTTGTTGTGGATGAGAAAGTACCTGTTGTTACAACCGGAGCAGGAAATCCTGGCGAATACATTCCGGCTTTAAAAGCAATCGGTAGTAAAATCATTCCGGTCGTAGCTTCGGTAGCCTTAGCAAAACGTCTCGCACGTACTGGTGTCGATGCTGTCATTGCTGAAGGAACAGAAAGTGGTGGTCATATTGGTGACATCACTACGATGGCACTTGTACCGCAAATTGTCGATGCTGTTGATATTCCTGTGATTGCAGCAGGTGGAATCGGTGATTCCAGGGGTCTTGCCGCAGCATTTGCTCTTGGCGCACAAGGTGTACAGATTGGTTCTCGTTTTGTGCTTTCGAAAGAATGTATCGCGCATGACAATTATAAAAATTCTGTATTGAAAGCCAAAGACCGCGCGACTGTCGTCACTGGCAGATCGACGGGTCATCCGGTTCGTGTTATCGGTAACAAGCTGACACGTGAATATTTAGAACTGGAAAAAACAGGTGTATCTGTTGACGAATTAGAAAAACTAGGTGCTGGCAAACTCCATCTTGCAACGCATATAGGTGATGTTGAGAATGGATCGGTTATGATCGGTCAAATTTCAGGTCTGCTTCATGAATTGAAGTCTGTGGATGAAATCATTCAAGATCTTGTAGCTGGTTTGTCCAGTGTTATCAATACAATAGAAGAAAATTGTAAATAAATTACATAGAGGGGCATTGTAATGAGTAAAATTGCATTTGTATTTCCTGGTCAAGGGTCTCAAGCTGTTGGTATGGGGAAAGAATTCTATGAAAAATATGATGTAGCAAAAAAATTATTTAAAGCCGCGGATGAAGCTTTAGGATTTTCCATTATGGATATGTGCTTTAATGGTCCTGAAGAAGCTCTCCGTTTGACCGCAAATACGCAGCCAGCTATTCTTACGATAAGTGTAATTTGCCATGAAATATTAAAAGAGCATGGCATTGTACCTGAAATTGTTGGGGGACATAGTCTTGGCGAATATTCGGCTCTTGTGGCAGCGGGTGTTTTGAAATTTGAAGATGCTGTATGCCTTGTTAATAAACGTGGTGCATTCATGCAGGAAGCTGTTCCTGTTGGTCAAGGAGGTATGGCTGCGGTTATTGGGCTTGACAGAAATGTTATAATTAATATTTGCGAAAAGATTTCAAAAGATAATCTTGTGCAGGCTGTTAACTTTAATTGTCCGGGACAAGTTGTAATTGCTGGCACGACAAAAGGCGTAGAACAAGCATCAGAACTCTTAAAAGAAGCTGGTGCGAAGAAATGCGTAATCTTGCCAGTAAGTGCACCATTTCATAGTGCTCTTATGAAACCAGCAGCTGATAAATTGGCAGTTGAACTCGATAAAGTAACGATTGCTGATGCCATGATACCAGTGGTAACAAATGTTACAGGGACAATTTTGACAAAGGCAGCTGAAATAAAAGCAAGTCTTATTGCCCAAGCTGCAAGTCCCGTGAAATGGGAAGATTGTGTTGCCGAAATGAAGAATTTTGGCGCAGATATCTATGTTGAAGTTGGTCCAGGCAAAGTTTTGAATGGGTTTAACAAACGAATTGATAAAACACTGAAAAGTTTAAATGTAGAAAATCTTGAATCTTTACAAAAAACGCTTGATTATTTCAAGGAGGTCCGCTAAAATGCTTTTAGACGGTAAGGTTGCTCTTGTTACTGGCGCATCACGTGGAATTGGACGTGCCATTGCAATCGCATTGGCGAAAGCTGGTGCAGCTGTTGTAGTAAACTATGCAGGAAATGTAGTTGCTGCCAAAGAAGTAGAACAGGTTATAGTGAGTGCTGGCGGTAAAGTGATGCTGGTACAAGCGGACATTGCAGATAGTGAATCTGTCGATGCCATGATTCAACAAACAATGGCTGAATTTGGTCAAATCGACATTCTTATAAATAATGCTGGAATTACGCGTGATGGACTTTTGATGCGTATGAAAGAAAGTGACTGGAATGCAGTCATCCAGACAAATTTAACAGGCGTTTTTTATTGTACGAAGGCTGTTTCAAAAATCATGATGAAACAACGGATTGGTCGTATTATTAACATGACATCGGTGGTAGGTTTGACTGGTAATGCAGGTCAGGCAAATTATGCAGCGGCAAAAGCTGGTGTAATTGGTTTTTCTAAATCTATGGCAAAAGAATTGGCCTCCAGAGGTATCACGGTAAACTTGGTAGCTCCTGGTTTTATTCAGACAGATATGACAGCCGTTCTTTCTGATAAGATTAAAGAAGACATGGTGAAAAATATTCCACTCGCAAGAATGGGAAGTCCTGAGGATGTAGCACAGGCAGTCTTATTCTTAGCATCTGACAATGCTTCTTACATCACTGGCCAAACTATAAATGTAGATGGTGGTATGGTAATGTAATTATAATTTTTCCTAGTGGGAGGAGGTGAACGACTTGTCAACTTTTGAAAAAGTTAGAGATATCGTAGTAGAACAATTAGGTGTGGAAGCAGACGATGTAGCAATCGAATCGACTTTCATCGATGATTTAGGTGCAGACTCTCTTGATATTGTTGAATTAATCATGGCATTCGAAGAAGAATTCAGTATTGAAATTCCTGACGAAGCTGCTGAAAAGATTAAAACTGTTAATGATGTTGTAACCTATATAGACCAAAGCAAATAAGTTTGAGAGTCTTACCTTTAGAAAAGTCCCGTGAATTCGTTCCCGGGACTTTCTAAAGGTAATATGCATTGAATTGATTGGAGGAGTTATTTTGAAACTTCCAGAGCTGAAAATTGGCACTAAAATTGCGAGAGTACCTATAATTCAAGGCGGTATGGCTATTCGTTTATCCACTGCTAAATTAGCTGCAGCGGTAGCTAATCAGGGCGGTATTGGACTGATTGCGGCTTCCGGTATGACGAATGACGAATTGCGTTATGAAATCAGACTGGCTAGATCCTTAACGTCCGGAATTATTGGTATTAATGTAATGGTTGCAGCAAGAAAGTTTAGCGAGATTGTAAAAACTGCAATTGATGAAGGTATAGATTTAGTTGTTGCAGGTGCCGGATTTTCGCGCGATATGTTTGGTTTAGGTCAGGAGTCTGGTACTCCAATCGTGCCTATTGTTTCTTCTGTTAAATTAGCGAAAATTTCTCAACGTCTTGGCGCAGCAGCCATTGTTGTCGAAGGAAAAGAAGCCGGCGGACATTTGGGAACCGATACATCGGTAAAAAATTTAATTCCCGATATTCGTATGGCTGTTGATATTCCTGTAATTGCAGCAGGTGGTGTAATGAATGGTCAAGATATTGTTGATCTGATAAAAATGGGGGCAAATGGTGTACAAATGGGTACACGTTTTGCAGCCAGTGAAGAGTCTAATGCAGCTCCAGCATTAAAAGAGTTTTATTTAAAAGCTAGAGCTGAAGATGTAGTTGTAATTCAAAGTCCTGTGGGTCTTCCAGGGCGTGCAGTTCGAAATCCGTTTGTAGAAAAGATATTAGTGGGTCCGGTTCCTGTTAAAACTTGTGATGCCTGCTTGAAAAATTGCAAACAGAATTTTTGCATTATTCGAGCACTGATTCGAGCACAGCAAGGGGATGTAGAAACAGGATTGGTATTTACTGGAGAATATATTCACCGGATAAAAGAAATTTTATCCGTTAAAGAAATATTTTCAAGATTACAGGCGGAAATTGCAATGATAGATTAAGTTGTGAGGTGTTTAAAGTTTGGAAAATAGAGTAGTAATTACAGGTATAGGAGCGATTACTCCAATTGGTATTGGTAAAGATGCATTCTGGAAAGCTTTGTTAGCAGGACAGTCTGGAATCAGAAAAACCAGCCGATTTGATGCATCTGACTATACTGCGCAAGTAGCTGGAGAAGTTCAAGATTTTGAGCCATTCAACTATATTGATAAAAAAGAAGCAAAACGGATGGACCGTTATACGCAATTTGCGGTAGCAGCAAGCAAGCTTGCTTTAGAGGATTCAAAAATTGATCTAGATAAAGAAGATCGGGATCGTATCGGAGTTATCATTGGTACTGGTATTGGTGGTATTGAAACATTGCATACTCAATATGCTACGTTATTCGATAAAGGTCCTAGTCGTATCAGTCCATTTTTTATTCCGATGATGATCGGCAATATGGCAGCTGGTCAAACGTCAATTACGTTTGGACTGAAAGGTCCAAGCAGCTGTGTCGTAACAGCATGTGCTACCGGAACGAATTCTATTGGCGATGCTTGTCGTTTGATTCAACGCGGTGATGCAGATGCTATGGTTGCTGGTGGGACCGAAGCATGTATTTCACCTGCAGCAGTTGCTGGATTTTGTTCAATGAAAGCATTATGTTCTGATCATAACGCAGATCCAGCAAAAGCATCTCGACCATTTGATAAAACACGTAGTGGTTTTGTTATGGGTGAAGGTGCTGGTGTAGTTTTATTAGAAAGTTTAGAACATGCTGAAAAACGTGGTGCTCATATTTATGCCGAAATTGTAGGATATGGTTCCAATTCAGATGCTTTTCATATTACATCACCTGCTCCAGGCGGTGCACAGGCTGCAAAATGTATGCAAATTGCGTTAAAAGATGCGAAACTTGCCCCTGAGTCAGTTGATTATATTAATGCACATGGTACATCCACTCATTTGAATGATGAAACTGAAACAGCGGCTGTTAAAACTGTTTTTGGTGATCATGCCTATAAATTGGCTATGAGTTCGATTAAATCAATGACTGGACATTTGCTTGGTGCTGCTGGTGGTATTGAATGTATTGCAACGGCGCTTACGATTGAAAATGATATCATGCCCCCAACCATCAACTATGAAGTACCAGATGAAGGTTTAGACCTTGATTATGTACCGAATAAATCCCGTGAAAAAGTTGTCAATGTTGCTTTATCAAATTCCTTAGGTTTTGGTGGTCATAATGCATGTCTCATTTTAAAGAAATATGTAAAGTAAAATGAATGTAGCTAAGAAATTGACTGAGGAAAGAAAAGCAGCATTAGTTACATTTGCCAAGAAATTGGGGGTTGCATTTACGGATTGGAATTTGCTCCATCAGGCGTTGACCCATACTTCCTATGCGAACGAAGCGAAACGATCGCATATTGTTCACAATGAACGGTTGGAATTTTTGGGCGATGCTGTGTTGGAACTCGCAACCAGTTCATATTTGTTTAAACATTTTCCCAATTTGCCCGAAGGCGAATTGACAAAAGCAAGAGCCTCTGTTGTTTGTGAGGCGACTCTTGCTAAACGGGCTTCCAAACTTAATGTAGGGGAGTATCTTCTGTTTGGTAAGGGTGAGCTTGCAACTGGTGGTAAAACGCGTGCATCTATTTTAGCTGATGCTTTTGAGGCAGTTATTGGTGCTATTTATATGGATCAAGGAATGCAAAAAGCATCCGCTTATATTCTGAAACAGTTGCAAGATGATTTATTGATGATTGAAACGGGAAAAAATATTCAAGATTATAAAACATTATTGCAAGAAGTTATTCAAAAAAATGTCGATCAAAAAATTCACTATGTATTGCTTTCCGAAGATGGTCCAGATCATAATAAAATCTTTGAAATTGCTGTTATGGTAAATGATGAGAAATATGGAATTGGATTCGGCAAGAGTAAAAAAGAAGCGGAACAACATGCCGCTAGGGAAGCTTTAGCAAAAATGAATAAAATTGATGAATAAAATTGGATGGCCTCGGCCATCCAATTTTTGTATGAGGCAAATATGAAAAATTATATTATTCCAATTTTTATACCGCATTATGGATGCCCTCATACCTGTGTATTTTGTAATCAACGCAAAATAACCGGTATCCAAACTGATGTGACACAAGAATTTATACAAAATACAATTGAATATCATTTAAATCGAATACAAGGAAATAAGTTTATTGAAGTTGCTTTTTACGGTGGCAGCTTTACAGCATTACCGCTTTCCTTGCAAATAAAATTATTGGAGCCAGCTTATCTTTATGTGCAAGCGAAAAAAATAAATTCGCTTCGCATATCGACTCGACCAGATTGTATTACAAACGATATTTTAGACAATTTAGCTGTTTTTGGCGTGGAGACGATTGAACTCGGTGCACAATCTTTTGATGATGTAATCCTTGCACAATCGGAACGTGGTCACACCGTGACTGACATTATAAGAGCCGCTGAACTTGTACGAGCGCATGGTTTTCATTTGGGAATTCAATTGATGCCAGGTCTGCCTGGTGATACATGGCAAACTATTATGGCTTCGCTGTCACACACAATTGCACTTTGTCCTGACTTTGTGCGTATTTATCCAACCTTGGTGTTAATTCAAACACAATTAGCACAACTTTATAAGAATGGAGATTATCAGCCTTTAACGTTACAAAAAGCAATTCAATATGCTACGCTAATGAAACTGACTTTTATTCGCCATGATATTAAGGTCATTCGTATTGGACTGCAAGCTAGTAAACAACTTGATGATGGTGAAACGATTCTTGCCGGACCTTATCATCCTGCTTTTGGCGAATTAGTGGATTCGTATTTATTTAAAATCCAAATAGATCAGCTATTAGAACGCCTGCCCAGTCAATATGGAGAAATTATTTTGCATCATCATCCCAAAGATACTTCTAAAGTACGAGGAAATAAAAATTGTAATCTAGTCAGTTGGTATAAAGAATATCATTTGAAAAATGTTATTTTGAAGCAGGATTTGGAAATACTAAATCATATTATTGTAGAATTTCAAAATATAAAATATAGTTTAAATAGTGATTTATTAGTAATGATTTAAAAAACTACATAAAATAAACTCTGCTCGAATTGAGCAGAGTTTATTTTATGTAGTTTCGTAGTTTTCTAAGCGTATATTATCGTCAACGCAGAAGTCATTCTTTATTTTTAAGCGGACTTGCGCTTACTCTGGCGATGTTCTTCATAACGATGTTTGCCTTCCATGAAAGCTCTTTTTTCTGTATCTGTTTCCAATTTCAATGGTGGTACTGGTAATGGTTTACCATTACGATCCATTGCTACCATTGTAAAATAAGCAGATAAAGCTTGTTGTGGTGTAGATTCGTCATCTAGATCTTCAACCTCAACTTTTACAGAAATCTCCATCGATGTGTGACCGACAAACACAATTTCTGCTGTACAAATTACTAAATCGCCAATTAAAATTGGTTCATGAAACTGTAACTCATCGACTCGAGCTGTGACAACATTGGCATGTGCATATCTACGAGCTGCCGTATACGCAGTTGAATCCATAATTTTCATAATTTCGCCACCATGAACATTTCCAGCTACATTGGCCTGGTTTGGCAGCATAATTTGACTGATGATTACTTGTTTTTTATTTTTTTGGTTCAACATATAAAGCACCTCTAAATTCTCAATTATATTTTATTTGTTACATGCAAATTGTTAATTTGTATGTTAAGATAGTAACATTACACTATTTATTTTACAAGTAGGCACTTATTTGTGTTGTAGTATCAATAATGATACTGTAAAGGAGGGGCATTTGTGAAAGAAATAAAAAAACATGAAGAATGTCATATGAAAGATACGTGTCTTCAATATGCCATTTGTCCAATGGATTTAGTACAACATCTTTTATCTGGAAAGCGAAAATTGATCATTCTGTGGTATTTAAGCTATAAAGTACTTCGTTTTAGTGATATCAAAAGGCGTTTGCCTGATATTACGCAAAGAATGCTGACGTTGCAGCTTAGAAGTTTGGAAGAAGATAAGCTTATTTTTCGTAAAGTATATCCGGTTATTCCACCCAAAGTGGAATATGGTCTGACGGATAACGGCAGAAAGATGATTCCTATTTTAGAAATGATGCATCAATTTGGATCAAGTTATCTGGAAGCTGGTTTCTATGAAACAGTAACAGACCATCAAAAAATAGTCGTAAAACCCTGCCAATAATATTTGCGTAGAGAAAGCCGCATTACAGAAAATATGTAATTTATAATATGAAATGAAAAGGTGATTTGAGAGATGGAAGAATTAATTATGCTGGGAACTGGTTCGGCTATGGTGACAAATTGTTTTAATACATGCTTTGCCATACATTTATCCGAAGAATATTTTTTAGTGGATGCGGGTGGCGGCAATGGTATTTTGCGCCAATTGGAACAGACCAATATTTCATGTAAGGATATTCACCATATGTTTGTGACACATAGTCACACCGATCATGTTCTTGGTGTAATCTGGGTTATGCGAAAAATAGCAACCCTCATGAACCAGAATAAATATCAGGGGGATTTTACGATATATTGTCACAAAGAATTAATCGATATCATAACAACCATCACAAAATTAACTTTGAAAAGGAAAGATGTGCAGCAATTAGGACAGCGCATTTTCTTTAAAGAAGTGCAAGATAGTGAGTCTTTATCTATATTGGCGATGAAAATGACATTTTTTGATATTGCATCGACAAAAGCAAAGCAATTTGGTTTTACAGCAATTTTGCCAAGCGGAAAACGTTTTTCCTGTCTGGGAGATGAACCATTTAATGAACGCTGTAAGGTTTATGTGGAAAACAGCGACTGGATTTTATCAGAAGCATTTTGTCTTTATGCGGATCGTGATCTTTTCAAGCCATATGAAAAGAATCATAGTACGGTAAAAGAAGCTTGTGAAACGGCTGAACTACTTAAAACAAAGAATCTCGTGCTTTATCATACCGAAGATAAAAACATGGCAAATCGTCAGTTTTCTTATAAAAAGGAAGGTGCAAATTATTATAAAGGGCAGATTTACGTACCGGATGATTTGGCTGTAATTGTTTTATAAAGCTTGTTTGTGATACAATAATTCTGGGATTCATTTTAATATATAGAACGACTCAAAAAGTTTATTTCTATATAGCAATAATATTAGGTTGGTGAATAGATTGCAATTACGTAAATTAGAAGCGTATGGTTTTAAATCGTTTGCTGATAAGCTGGAAATTGAATTTGATAAGGGTATTACGGCTATTGTTGGTCCAAATGGCAGCGGAAAAAGCAATATTACGGATGCAATTCGCTGGGTTTTGGGTGAGCAAAATGTACGAAATCTACGTGGAGCAAAAGCGGAGGATATTATTTTTACTGGGAGCTCTACCAGAAGGGCATTAGGTTTGGCTGAAGTATCCTTAACCTTTGATAACAGTGATGGACAGTTGTCAGTTGATTTTAATGAAGTTGTCATAACACGCCGTCTGTATCGATCCGGTGAAAGTGAATATTATATTAATAAAGCACGTTGTCGCTTAAAAGACATCTATGATCTTTTTGCCGATACGGGATTAGGGCGTGATGCGATTAGCGTCATCAGCCAAAATAAAATTGATCAAGTGTTAAATAGTAAACCGGAAGAACGACGGCTTTTATTCGAAGAAACTGCAGGAATTACCAAATATCGTAATCGAAAGAAAGAATCACTAAGAAAATTAGAAGATACCGAACAAAATCTGTTGCGCGTTAGGGATATTATTCATGAAATTGAACATCAGCTGGGTCCGTTGGCTGAATATGCAGAAAAAACAAAACAGTATAATGTATTGCACGAAGAATATAAAAAATCAAAATTAACTGTGTTATTAAATCGATATGAACAATATAATCATGATTTTGAAATGAATAAGAAACAAATCATGGACTTGCAGCAAGCCAGTCAAGCAAGTGAAGTGAGAGTCAATTTATTGGAAGTCACAAAAGAACAGTTAAACAATGAATTAACTCAAGTAGAAAAATCATTGCAAATCCTTTCAATTAAAAATAGTGAACTAGCTAGTACGATTGAAAAAAACAACAGCGATATAGCTATATTTAAGGAACGGTTAGAACGAAGCCAAGAGACCGGTCAGCGCTTACAGAGCAATGAAGCCGAACTGGAAAAAAATAAGTTTGAAATGTTAACAAAGCTTATTGAATCACAGAAAAACATAGAACAATTTGAGGGAAAAGCAAAACAACTTGTTCTAAGAATTCATGCGGAAGCGGCACGTGAAGAAATTCTACGGGTGAAAATTTCTGAGATTGAATTGGCGATAAAAATAATTCAGGAAAAATCTTTGGCTCAGGTCCAAAAATTAACGAATCGTCGCAATGATTTGATTCTTTTAGAACATGATATAAAAGAACTTCAAATACAACTGATACAACTGAATGAAGAAGTAATAAATGAACAAAAAAAAATGACGGATAATCAGGTCGTTTTAACGGATTTAAATAGTCAAGCACAAGTTTTGTTTGACAACATGTTGAAAGCACAACATGAAAAAATGCGGGTAGAAAAAAGCCTTGCAGTAGCTGGCACTGAGCAGCATACATTGGATGAAAAGCAGCGCAAAGTTCAGCAAGAAATTAATGCTGCTCAATCAAAAGTTGAATTTTTGACGAATATGCAAAAAGAATACGAAGGCTTTGGGCGTGCTACAAAAAGTGTATTGAAAAGCAACGAAAAGTGGCATACTGGTATTTGTGGTGCTGTAGTTGAACTCATTGAGGTTCAACCGGATTATATTACAGCTGTTGAAGTCGCGTTAGGCGGCAGTTTACAAAATATCGTTACAGACCATGACATAACAGCGAAAGCGGCAATTAATTTTTTAAAACGCGAAAAACTGGGGCGTGTAACATTTTTGCCATTGAATACCATTGTTGTCCGTAAATCATTTGATGATGCCAATGCACAAACGGCACCTGGCTTTATTGGTTACGCGAACGAACTCGTTTCGACTGATGCCAAATATAAAAAAATCGTTGATTTTTTACTTTCCAGGACATTGGTGGTCGATACGATTGAACATGCAGTTGACTTGGCTAGAAAGCAAGGATTTAAAGCTCGTATTGTCACGCTGACGGGGGAACTTATCAATCCAGGCGGATCTATTTCTGGCGGTAGTACGGGACGGCGTGAAGCGAGTTTCTTAAACCGTAGTGGTGAAATCACCACAATTCATCAAGAAATAGCATGCAAAGAGAGTGAACTAGTAGAGCTAAATCAAAAAAAAAGCATACAGGAAAATAGTCTTAAAGACTTGGAATCGCAAGCTCAAACTGCTAGTAAAGAAGAACACCTCTTAACTGTACAACAGGCTGAAATGAAAATTTATATTGAAAAAGCAGCTGTAGAATTAGCCGATAGAAAAAACAAACTACATTCTTTACAGAGACTAGAAGAAACTTTACAGACAAAAGAAACCTTTATTAACCAGCAAATGGCAGATGTTAAAGCTGAAATTGAATATATGCAGCACACGGGAAGCCAACAAAAAGATCAAGATGAGACGACGGCAAATCAGCTTGTACAATTAACAAAAAAGCAAGAGGAACTTCGACAGATTTCTGTAAACAGTAAAATAGAACAAACCGTTGTTGAGCAGGAATTAATCCGCCATAATGAGCTTCAAGCCAATATACAGCAGGCTGTGGATCGGCATAACAGCGATTTATTGAAAATAAAGCAAGAGAAAGAGTCTCTGCATCAGGCGGCTGTTGCGACGCAGCGAGAATTAATGGAATTGACGAAGAAAAATGTACAAATGGGTACGCTCCACGAGATTGGCACGAAAGATTATGATAATTTTTATCAAGTTAAAATGGAGAAAATGGTATCAATTCAAAGCAATGATCGCGAAATAAAAGATGCTCATAAACAACAAAATGATTTACAAAATAAAATTCATCAAACGGAACTTTTGCAAACAAAATCTGAATTTGAACGACAGCAATGTCTTGAAATATTCGAAAGTGAGTATCATGTATCGCTTGAACAGGCGCAAACATATAGACTCGAAGAGACAAGTACCGCACTCAGTAAAAAAATTCGTTTATTGGAAAAAGCGATCGAAGAATTAGGACTGATTAACCCTAATGCGATAACTGAATATGAGAATCTGAATACACGGTACACGTTCATGCAAAAACAGTTAACGGATCTTAGTGTAGCTAAAGATTATTTGGCTGGTATTATTCGCGATATGGATATTACGATGTCTAAGCAATTTTCAGAAGCTTTTGCACAAATCAGCCTGTATTTTAGTGAGATTTTTGTAAAACTGTTTGGCGGTGGTCAAGCTAAATTGGAGCTTACCGATACACAAAATGTACTGGAAGCTGGTGTGGAAATTGCCGTTCAGCCTCCCGATAAAAAATTGCAAAACCTTGCAGTCTTATCAGGTGGTGAAAGAGCACTTACTGTTATTGCCCTTCTTTTCTCTTTTTTACAGTACCGTCCAGCACCATTTAGTGTAGTCGATGAAATCGATGCGCCGCTTGACGAGGCAAATGTGGATCGTTTTAGTGCTTTTTTGAAAGAATATGCGTTAAAGACACAATTTATTGTTGTAACACATCGTAAAGGAACGATGGAGGCAGCTGATATCATGTATGGAGTAACCGTTGAAGATGCAGGTGTTTCCAGACTTGTTTCCGTAAGACTTGAAGATGCATTACGTTAAATTTGGGAGGAAAATTATGGGATTTTTTGATAAGTTGAAAAAAGGTTTAGAAAAAACACGCAAATCTTTTACAGAAAAAATTGAACAAATTGTTGTGGGTTACGCAAAAATAGATGATGATTTACTTGATGAGCTGGAAGAAGTGTTGATTTCAGCGGATGTTGGAGTAAAAACAGCAACATTGCTCATGGAAGAGGTTCGCCGCGGCATCAAAAAGAAAGAAATCAATGCACCAGAAGATTTACGACCATTTTTAGAGGAAAAAATCAGTGCTTTGTTGATGGCGGGTTCGGATACAAGTACGATGGCTATGAATCCACCTACGGTTATTTTGGTTATTGGTGTCAATGGAGTCGGTAAGACGACAACAATTGGTAAGTTGGGAAATTATTATAAGGAACAAGGTAAAACCGTTATGTTGGCTGCTGCAGATACATTTCGTGCCGCAGCGATTGATCAGCTGGAAATTTGGGGTAGTCGAATCGGGGCAACTGTCATCAAGCATGATGAGGGATCAGATCCAGCATCGGTTGCTTTTGATGCAGTAAAAGCTGCAAAAGCCAGAAATATTGATGTGCTCATTATTGACACGGCTGGTCGTTTGCATACAAAATCAAATTTAATGGAAGAATTGAAGAAAATAAATCGGGTCATTCAGCGTGAAATTCCCGAAGCTCCCCACGAGACTCTACTCGTATTAGATGCAACAACGGGGCAAAATGCGATTAATCAGGCAGATGTTTTTTCACAGTCAGCACCAATTTCCGGTGTGGTATTGACAAAATTGGATGGTACAGCAAAAGGCGGCGTTGTAGTTGGAATAAAAGCTGAACTGAAAATGCCAGTAAAGTGGATTGGTATCGGTGAAGCGGTAGATGACTTGAGACCATTTAATTCAGAAGACTTTGCGAAAGCTTTATTCTCCGACAAGTAAAAAAGCTTGACAATGATAAATAACTTCTGTATAATAACAAAGTCAAGTGAATTTACTTGGCAGAATAAATGTAGTAGTCAGGGTGATCCGACGTGCTGGAAAAACTTTTGCATATGAGTGCATTGTTTGATTTTTACGGGGCTTTACTTACAGAAAAGCAACAGCGTTGCCTGGAAATGCATTTTTTTGACGACTTGTCTTTATCAGAAATTGCAAATGAACTGGGAATATCAAGGCAAGCTATTTATGATATTATCCATCGTTCAGAACAGTCTTTGAATGATTATGAACTAAAACTAAATTTAGTCGCAAAATATAAAGAAGAACGCTTAGAGTTGCAATCGATTTCGAAATCGGTAGAGAAACTTCGCGGTTTAGATAATAAAGCAGAAATAAATGATATATTGAAAAGGCTTTCCAGCCTAATTGGTAAGGTTAAGGAGGCATGAAATGATTTTTGAAGGTTTAGCTGATCGTCTCCAAGAGACTTTCAAGAAGCTACGTGGTCATGGTAAATTAACAGAATCTGATGTTAATGAAGCAATGCGTGAAGTACGTATGGCACTTTTGGAAGCGGATGTTAACTTTAAAGTTGTAAAAGAATTTGTTGCAAAAGTAAAAGAACGTGCGATTGGTCAAGATGTTTTAGAAACATTGACACCGGCGCAGGTTGTCATAAAGATTGTTAATGAAGAGTTGACCGCCTTAATGGGTGGAACACAAAGCCGCATTATGATTGCGTCCAAACCGCCAACGGTTATTATGCTTGTTGGTCTGCAAGGTGCAGGAAAAACAACCTCGGCAGGAAAACTTGCTTTAGCAATGAAAAAGCAAGGCAAGCGTCCACTTTTGGTTGCAGCGGATATTTATCGTCCTGCAGCTATCAAGCAACTGCAAGTATTAGGTGAACAGCTTGATATTCCAGTCTTTGCAATGCCGGAAGGCACGGATGTCGTGACAATCACAGAAAAAGCGATGGAACAAGCAAATTCACATATCAATGATATTGTAATTATAGATACAGCTGGTCGGTTGCATATTAATGAAGAATTGATGCAAGAATTAAAATCTATTAAGCAGCACGTTAAACCACATGAAATTTTACTTGTAGTTGATGCAATGACAGGGCAGGATGCAGTCAATGTTGCTGAAAGTTTTAATGCTGACCTAGGCTTAGATGGTGTAATTCTGACGAAACTAGATGGTGATGCACGTGGTGGTGCTGCGTTATCTGTTAAAGCAGTAACTGGCTGCCCAATTAAATTTGTCGGAATGGGCGAAAAACTGGAAGCTCTTGAACCATTTTATCCAGACCGTATGGCATCACGAATTCTTGGTATGGGCGATATGCTTTCGCTAATTGAAAAAGCACAATCGACTTTTGATACCGATGAAGCTAAAAAAATGGAAAAGAAACTTCGTAAAGATGAGTTTACTTTAGATGATTTTTTAGCACAGATGCAGCAGGTTCGTAAATTAGGATCTTTAGATCAGATTCTTGGCATGATTCCTGGTATGGGCAATATCAAAAAAAAATTAGGCGATGTAGATCTTGATTTAAATGGTAAAGAAATGAAACATATTGAGGCTATTATTTATTCCATGACTCCGAAAGAGCGTCGTGATGTCAATATTATCAATGGCAGCCGACGTAAACGTATTGCTGTAGGCAGTGGTACAAAAGTCCAAGAGGTTAATAAACTCATCAAACAATTTTCTGAAGCTAAAAAGATGATGAAAAAAATGCAAGGAATGACTAAAGGCAAAGGTAAACAAGGTCTAGGCGGTTTTAAAATGCCGTTTATGAATTAAAGTTTATAGAATTTATTATTTTTAGAAGGAGGTGAATTTTTTTATGGCAGTTAAAATTCGTTTAAACCGTATGGGTGCGAAAAAGAACCCTTTCTATCGTGTGGTAGTGGCTGATTCTCGTTCACCACGTGATGGTCGTTTTATTGAAATATTAGGACATTATGATTCCACTAAAGAGCCTGCAATTATTAAAATTGATGAAGTAAAAGCTCTTGAATGGATGAATAAAGGTGCTCAACCAACTGATACTGTTAAGTCTTTATTTAGAAAAGAAGGTATCATGGCTAAATTTGATGAAGCAAAACGCACAAAGAACTAAGAAAGAGGCATAATAGATATGAAACAAATTGTTGAAATTATCGCCAAATCATTAGTACAAAATCCGGAACAGGTAGTAGTAGAAGAAAAAGATAACACTAGTATTACCATATATGAATTACATGTTGCTCCGGATGATATGGGCAAAGTCATCGGCAAACAAGGTCGGATTGCGAAAGCAATGCGAACTGTTGTGAAGGCGGCGGCTACTCGCGAAAACAAAAAAGTCACTGTTGAGATCGTTTAAAAGCTGCGGCAACGAATCCATTATTTTAGAATAGGGATTATTGCCGCTGTTTCTTTATAAAAATTTTGATAAAAAATGATAGATTATTTACATAAAATAGGGTAGGAGTGAACCATATGATGGATAGTATGACTTTGAAATGTCCTGTAACGATAAAGGCAAAAGTTACAGAAGACTTAAAAAAACAATTAGCGAATGAAATTCAAAATAATATCAAAAAAACGGATTTAGAATTACAGCAGATTGAATTTCAGGCAAAGCGTATCATGGCGGAACAAGCAAAACAAGATATGCAGGGTTTGGAAGCAGTTCGTCAGCAGATTGATGCCGAAACTAAAAAACGCCTTGATTTTAAAAATCATTTAGTTGATCAGTTAAAAGAAAGCACACAGCTTGAAATTGGTGCGGAAATCGTTCAGGGGACATTGGAAAGAATTGTTGAAATCAAAGTTGGTGATGAAATGCCACAAATAATGAATGCTGAAATTTTGGTGGAAGATGGAAAAATCATTGCCTTCCGTAACTAAACTAATGGAAAAATTAATTGTAATTGGTAAGATTGGTGCCCCGCACGGTGTGCGGGGTGAAGTTCGTATTATTTCTTTGTCTGATTTCCCTGATCGATTTGAGTCTTTGAAAAAGGTTTATCTAGAAGATTCCACAACACTTGACGTGGAATCAATGAAATACAATAAACAGTTCGTTATCATGAAATTTAAGCAATTTAATGAACGGAATGATATCACGCCTTTTAATGGGAAGTTAATCCATGTAAAACGCAGTGAAGTTCCACCGCTTCGTGAAGGTGAATACTATACCTTCGATATTATTGGGTTGGATGTATATGATGAAAATAATGAATTTGTCGGAAAAATTAGTGAAATATTAAAAACAGGCAGTAATGATGTATATATTGTTTCACAAAAAGGTCAATCAAAGCAGATTTTAGTACCAGCACTGAAAACGGTTGTGACAGAAATTGATCTCGTGAATAGTAAAATGAAAATTATTCTTCCAGAAGAGTTGGATTAATTATGCAAATAGATATCATTTCTTTATTTCCAGAGATGTTTGCGGGTCCGTTTGGTCAAAGTATTACGAAAAGGGCCATCGAAAACAATCTTTTAAATATACAAATTACAAATCCTCGTCAATTTGCTTATGATAAACATCAGCAGGTCGATGATGCTCCTTTTGGCGGCGGAAACGGTATGGTCTTGAAACCAGAACCGTTTTTTCGTGCGGTCAAACATATTAAAGAAAATACAACATTTACAAATCGCCGTGTAGTATTGATGTGCCCCAGTGGTCAGCCTTTTACGCAAACTAAAGCAAAAGAACTGGCAAACTATGATCAATTGATTTTTGTTTGTGGTCATTATGAAGGTTTTGATGCTCGAATTACGGATCATCTAGTCGATGAAGTTATCTCCATTGGTGATTATGTACTTACTGGCGGTGAATTACCCGCAATGGTGATTGTCGATGCATTGTCTAGAATGCTGCCCGGTGTGCTTGGCTCAGCTGAGTCAGCACCAACCGATTCATTTTATGCAGGCCTTCTAGAGTGTCCACAATATACTCGCCCGAGAGAATACCATGGGCTTACTGTGCCGGATATTCTTCTTTCCGGTGATCATGCGAAAATCAATATGTGGCGTCGCCGTGAGGCTTTGCGTGTAACCCTCCGCGCACGACCTGATTTGTTAGAAAAGATCGAACTTGATGCGAAGGATCGCAAACTCTTGGCTGAAATAAAAAACGAACACGGGGGCAGCTAATATGGCTGTATATATTGGATTAGTACATTATCCGATTTATAATCGCAATATGGAAGTTGTAACCACATCTTTGACCAATTATGATTTGCATGATATTGCACGAACCGCGCGGACCTATGGGATGGTTAAATATTTTATTATTCAACCAAATGAAACACAAGCGAAGCTGGCTCAGGATATTATTGATTATTGGCAAACTGGCTATGGCAGCCAATATCATGAAGATCGCAAAGAAGCATTTTCTGTTTTGCAAATGGTTGATACAATTGAAGAAGCGATTCGACAAATCCAGCAGCGGGAAGGTAAGGTGCCTTTGGTTGCAACAACAGATGCACGAACTTACGCCAACACGATATCGTATCAGGCACTGCGAGATAAGCTGGCAGCAAATGATCAGCCTTATTTGCTATTGTTTGGTACAGGCTGGGGTATTGAAAAAACAACCATGGCAAAGTTTGATTTTATTCTTGCCCCGATTTATGGTGCTGGTGATTATAATCATTTGCCGGTTCGTGCCGCTGCCGCGATTATTTTAGATCGCCTATTAGGAGAAAAATGGTGGAAATGATAAAAAATATTTGAAACAAATTTTAATATATGATATAATAAAAAAGTATGTGGACGGTCCTCTGAGTAATGATTATATGATTTACCATGAACGTCTGAATTAAGGAGGAAATTATCAATGAACATTATTCAAGCTTTAGAACAAGAACAACTTCGCTCAGACATTCCTGAATTTGTACCTGGTGACAGTGTGCGTGTACACGTAAAAGTTGTCGAAGGTACTCGTGAACGTATTCAGATGTTTGAAGGCGTTGTAATTGGTCGCCAAAGCACAGGCGTTCGTGAAACATTTACAGTAAGACGTATATCTTATGGTGTTGGTGTTGAACGTACTTTCCCTGTACATTCTCCAAGACTTGAAAAAATCGACGTTATTCGTAGAGGTGTTGTACGCCGTGCGAAACTTTATTATCTTCGTAGCCTTACTGGTAAAGCTGCTCGTATTAAAGAAAGACGTTAGTAGTAATGATAGGGACTGGATATACAGTCCCTATTCTTTGTTTTTATAGGGAGGCTTGCGTTTATGAGTAATATGTCGCTGGGTGAAGAAATTAAAGATTGGGTCATATCCATACTTATTGCTGTAATATTAGCGTTTTTTATTCGATATTTTATTGTTGAATTGTATTTAGTAGATGGACCTTCAATGCGTCCAACGTTACTGAGTCAGGAACGTTTAGTGGTAAATAAATTTATTTATCGCTTTAGAGCACCTCAGCGTGGTGAAGTCTTGATTTTTCAATATCCAAAAGACCCTAGCCGCGATTTTATCAAGAGAGTCATTGCTGTACCGGGCGATACAATTGAGATAAAAGACGGCAGAGTTTTTGTGAATCAACAATTGATGAATGAACCTTATATTTTAAGTAAAACAATGGGAGATTACCCATTATCGACTGTACCAGATGATCACATCTTCGTTATGGGCGATAACAGGAATAATTCAGAAGATAGCAGATTCTCTGATGTTGGATTTGTTCCGTTTGAATTAATAAAAGGAAAAGCGGTTATGGTCTTTTGGCCGTTTGATCATTTAAAGACATTATCTTAAATAGACAGCAACGCCAGTATATAGAACTTATATACTGGCGTTTTATTTTATAGAATCAATAAAAGTGGCTGCATCTTAAAATTACAGCCACTTTTAGAAACTAAACTCGATGATAATGATGGATTATTCCAATACGGGAAAGAGCAGAACCTAAAGATGCGGAATTAAGAAAATTATCATATTCCGCTTTAGAAACATCTGCATATTGGTATAGTGATCCGCCAGGAAATTTAATTTCCAAAATGTTATCTTCCCATCCAACACTATCTATTCGACTAGATGATACAGTGTGTCTCTGCATTATAAATCATTCCCTTCTAGACCATTTCAACAATTTATGTTGATAATGTAAGTATACGCAAGAAATAACAATTAAACAATAGATAATATTTATAAATAAATATATCAGTGCTATGCTTTTGATTTTGCGTTTTAGTGGTAGTTATACTATAATGGAAATGAAGTGGCACTGATTTATGTTGGTGGCGATTTTTTATTTGTTAAATTCTCCGCAAAACAAATAATGTGTCTACAAACTGATTATCATTTCAGTTTGTAATCGTATGATACAGAAAAAGATAATACAGCTCAAACTTCGCACACGAAAAATATACTGTGAGCCTTGAAAGCTCAATATAAATCGGTCATTAAATTCCAAAATTATGAACATTTTGGCAGACTTTCAGCCCATAAGGATGGTAGTTCCTGTAGAAATGAGTCCAGAATCAGTTGGATTGTTTGCTCACTTAGCAAACAATTTTTCTGAACCAATTCGGCAAATTGTAGTAATACCAGATGGAGTGCATCCAAAAACTGTAAATCTGGTAATTCATCAATAGTCAGATAGAAGAGTTCGCCAATACTGCGTAAATCTTGGCTCTTCCGCTGTTCTACAGCCATCAGCATATATCGGGTAAACAACACAGCTACATGTGCGGTCATGGCGTTTCGTATTTTGCTGGTAGATTGCTTTAACATCCTGCATCTTGCCTTGGTAACGGTAATTGTATGGTTTTATTTCGCAATTTTATTATACAAAATGGTTGTGGTTCATGCTATTTTTATTATCATAAATATTGAATTTTCAAGGCTCATAGGCGATTATTTATCTGCGAAGTTTGAGTAAATAATATTAAAAAGCAGGGATTGGAATAATCAGCAGGTATCTCCTTTGATTTACCGAATGCTTAGAGATAAATAAAAGGAGATGTTTTATGGTGGAATTAGATGTAAAACAACAGGTTTTAGTAGCTATCTATACGGAATGTCAAAGAGATTTGCCGGATATGAAAAGTGTTAAAGCTGATGTGATCGGCATACCAATAACACAAATTTTTGTGGCATTAGATAAGCTGGAGAATGAGGGATTGATTAACGGTGTGAAATTTGTAAGGGGGGACAATGGGGCTGTTCCGATAATGGCTGTTGCATATGATGCGAAAATGACTTCTTTTGGGATTGATTATGTTGAGAAAAAACTTAGCATAGAAAAAACTTTATCTGCAAAAGAAAAAGTTGAAAAAGTTATTACTGAAACCGGAAAATTTGGATTTGAACAACTAAAAGATTTCGGGGCTAAAGTAGTAGCAGAAATAGCTGCCAAAGCTACTGGCATTAGCAGGTAAAAGAAAAAAGCATCTGTCGGGGTGCTCTTAATACCTCCCTATAAATAGGATTCATACTAATCTTTGCGAAAATGGCAGGTATCTTCTTTTATTTGCCGAAAATTAGCTGGATAAATAAATACGAGGAGATGGTTGTTGTGGAAGATGAAATGATTTATGAATTATTTATTAGACATGCATTTGACGTGGAGGCGAATGATGATCCGGGGAGATTAGCTAATGCAGGGTATTTCAAAATTAGCTTGATAAGTCAAGTAAAGGCGGCTGTTGCATATGCAATGAATGTATATGCAAAAAATGGCTTAACAATTGATATTGAACTATATGTGGAACGGGTAATTGATGCACAAAATTTGAGTGATATAATTGCGGTAATTAAGGAATTTCAATCCCATCTCCATTAAGTTTATAACACTTAGCATCCTTCGGGGTGCTTTTTTAATACCAAAAACAAAACAAACACTCAATGAGGTGGTGGTGATTATGTGAGCAACGATGTGAATGTCAATGAAAAAGTGAGCCACTTGGCAATGAATTTTTGAACCACTCTGGCAACGAAAAAGTGAATCATGTGCTAATGAATTTTTGAACCACTAGCACTGTTTAATCGGAAAGAATCGCCA
>Ga0302191_10000044_pt1 | contig 67760 bp, 50 predicted proteins | sample II_Bog_E3_1_FD_198775 | JGI IMG/M metagenome (GOLD analysis project Ga0302191, IMG submission 198775) | Peat permafrost microbial communities from Stordalen Mire near Abisko, Sweden - II_Bog_E3_1 | ecosystem: Environmental > Terrestrial > Soil > Wetlands > Peat | place: Sweden: Abisko...
TTTTTAAAGATGGGTTGCTCTTCAGGTGCGTCTTCATTTTCAAAGGCTCTCGAATGGTGCTCATTGATTTTTGCCGCATCATGGGAGGCAAACTGTGTATTATTTAAATTTGATAATTTATATCTAATTCATCACAGTATATTAGCAAATCATTATACCAATGGAAAGGTTCAGGACGAAGACGCCATTGCTGTCATACGACTGCATAATTTACCATACAGTCTTAGATCCATGTTAGCAGGAAGAGATGGGCCGCTTTAGGGGATTAAACCCATCGCAGCTATCATCTAGCCCATAACTCCTATTCCAGTTAGACCTCTCATGCTGAGTTTTCTGTAGTGGTTGAGTTTAATCTCTATTTGTTTATTTTTGTAGTCTGCTAAAAGGTCCAACACTCCATTCATATCAATCCTGTTTTAAGGATCGAGATCTAACATCTTTGTTAGCAGTTATTCCACTTCTCTAGATAAATGCACCGTTGAATCGTAGTCCTTGAGACCTTTCTCTATAGCTTTGAGTAACTCCCTAATGTTTTTAGCCTAAAAAGGGGAAACTCCAAATAACATCTAGTATAGTACTGTTCCTGCACTATAGACATCAACCTTTTCACTGTAAGCCTATCCTCTGAGTATCTAAGGGGCCATGTTTAGTGGCGATCCTTTATAACTTTGCATTAATTCTCCATTGAACTTAGTAGCTAGCCCAAAATCAGCTATCTTAACGACACCCTGTTTAAGCAGAATATTAGCGGGCTTTAGGTCACGATGCACTACATTGCAAGTCCTCATCACCTGCATTCCCCTTGCGATTTGTGTGAATAGAGCCATAGCCTGTTGTTCTGGTAGGCGAGCACTGCGCTTGAGTAATGACTCGAGTGTACCCTCTTCGCAATACTCCATAAAAATGTAAAAATGGTTGTGACTTTTCTTTGCCTAAAGAAGGGAAACGATATTTTAATGCCGGCATTTGCGGAGGATTGAAATTTAGCTTTATAAATCAGTGATTTCTGAGACTTGATTATGAAGGATGTACCTGTTAGTGAGGATAGGGGGATGACTTTGGCAGCTACTGGGTTAAAGAAGCTGTCCCATGCCAGGAAGACCTTGGAGAAGGAACCCTGTCCGAGCAATTCACCTGAAATTCTGTACTGACCAATTTTTTTGTATGCCTTGCCCTACATCTGAATTAAATATATTATAATGTCCTACAATAAAATAGGAGGAGCTTTACTTGCATAATATAGCCATTCAAATTTACCGTCACCTTTAATTATAAATCAGTAAACATGTCCAAATCGGATATTTTTTGCGTTTAGGATCATCACTGGACTTTTAAAGCCAAATAATTAATGCAAATCTCATCAATTAGGATAGAGGGGCATTGGTTGTTTAAATAGTCGAGTAATTATTTTTATTGAAACGAAATTATTGGTAATTAATTTGAAATGATGAATTTACAATATATTCAGTGATAACGTAAATATTTAAACCACTTCAAAATTATCAATCATAAATTACAGGTAGCATGCACATCATTAGACTCTTTACCCTCTCTCCTCCAATTCACCATCTGAAGAGATCAATAAAGTATTTAAATCTGATGATGAAGATGAAGATATGGTTTTTGGTTCAAAGGATAGTTATATTCCAAATCTTGATTTAACAGGCATTGACCAAGGAGAATTGCTTGCTATTTGATATGGTCGATCAACCAACTGTAATAGTTTTGTATTATTCTCCTCAAAAGCATAATGAGAAGGTGTTTCCATTCTCATAATGGCAGCAATTTTTGAGTTTTATTGCATGAAAAATGATTCATTTTATTATTTTCCACTTCTTGCATTCAACAAAAAGTTTGTACTTTGAATTCCCATCGTAAAATCTTCATATTTATGGCAGCCTTTTTTATGAAAATCATTAAGCCCAAGATGAAACTTAGATTAATCAGGTTGTAGCTGCCCAGATGAGATATTTGCGATCTTAGGATCAATCTTCCATAGATCGGGTTGACACTTAACCGTAAAGGTTTTCATTCAATTATTATACTAATTTAACGAGTTCACTAGTTCAATTGATAAAATAAATATCCATGTAAATATGAGATAAAATATCATTGCGCTAAAATTGAAGAAATACAATTATCAGCATATGAGTTTGAGATGTTCAATGCTTTCAGATATTAGACGGATTATTGTTGAATGCTACTGCTTCCTTGTATCAGTCTCACTATCTATTTTATCTTGCATGTTTTTTTAAAGACCGTAAATGCTCACTTACAGCTGCTCAAATACTGGTTATTCTCTACTCCTCACTGCTTTTAGATGTTTGTCTAAAGTTAAAATTTATAATTCAAATTCATCGATTATTTTAGCCCACTCACTCTATCTCTCACTCTTTTCTCGATCAAGTTCTCTATTTCTTGCTTAAAAACTATATTATGATAATCTTACAGATCTTGAAGATCACGCACTTCTTGATTTAATCGCTGAGAGAGCGATTCTGTCTTAGCACGATTGCCCGAAAATTAATCTTTTCTGCTTTCTTTTCTTGCTCTCAACAATTGATCGATTTCCCGATCGTTGAGACATGTGTGGCTGACTTCCTCGATGTCTTTTGAAATTTGATCGAGATCTAGATAGATGCGTTAAGTTTTAGTTTGATCAAGCAAGGTCTTCACGTGGAATTTTTGCAGCAGCGACTCCCCTTAGATGGTTAGATGATCGATAATTTCGGAATGAGCCTCTATAACTCGTCGTTTCCCCAAAGAAAAATTAGTCTCTCCCACAGCAGTACCATTATTATTGTAAAAACTGCTGGTGTTACTCGCTTCTCTATCAATACTGTAAGACTTTTTGGTTATCATTATATTTGTATCATTTAAATGTTTGGGATATGATTAATAATGATTGTTAAAGAAATACCTTTATTATATCAATGTCTTTCCAAAACTGGAGTATAGTTTTCCTGGCTTCTTTTTAGGCATATTTTACGTAATTTGGTTGCTAAGTCTGCAGCTTAGAATTCCATAATTTTGTTATAGTCGGTTGTTTCGCATATTTGTTTCTATTTTCTTTTTATTTTGGATTGCACCATCTTCTATTTTAAAAAATTGTTTTTCTTGACCACTGCAAGTTGTTGTTGTCTCTGCAGATAAACAGAACTGATTTATCTCTTTATTTTTAGCTCTTCCTCTAAGGCCTGCCTTCGATTACAACAACCTTCTGCTTTCTCACGACTTCCCTGACTATCTCTATGCCATTATCTATTATCTTCCTTTCGCACAAAACTTTTGACTGACTGACAACAACTGCTCCTTTTGCCAGTTCGACTCTTATTTGCCAATTAATTTCTAATAACATTGGATTAAAAATTGGCCAAGGGAAATGACAACGGAATGGCAAAAGGTTCGGGAGAGATCCATTGACTTCTGAGATGTGGATAATTATTCTTGATGTACTGATCATAGTAAGCAATGCTCTCCTCATTCCCAAGAAAGTAATACTTGTTTTCGTTAATTTATTCGATTTATTTCTACGTCAATTTTTAAAAATCCTTAAATTTGGATCGTTGATTGCAGTGCATACTCGGTTATGAATTTTTTGCATGAAGCCGGTAAACCTTCAAACCATGCTTTTGTTATTTGGGACAAGTTTCAGGCGGAAGTAATGAGCGAACTTTGGCTCGTAGGTTGCGAATATCGTGACGTCGTGAACTTTCTATTCGAAGGTTATTGGCGCTCGAAGTTTTTTGATGTAGCATTTTAATAGAAATTATTATAGATTAAATACAGAAAGACTTATGCTGAGAAAATACTAGGTTGAAATGAGATGAATAATCATTGGTTTTTCACAGAATTAGTTTTATTAAATGAGGGCATCGGATAGTGGGTCTTATGCAATGGCTAAAAGTGGAAGGGGTTGAGGTTTGTGCTGGACTTATACGATCGAAAATACTCAAGTCTTTATTTCATTTCAGTAGCCGAATTAAAAGAAGGAGCAATTGTCCCAGAAAAAGTCGGTTTAGAAACGAATTGAGAAGGAGAATTTGTTGAAACATTGGAGAGGGGAGAGATTGAGGAATTATGCCCATGCCCATTTTGACAAGAGTATTTTAAACTAAATGGAAGGTGAGCATGGGTTTATGTTCCTTTTTGATGAGATTCAGTGTGATAATTCACCTTTAATTTGGTTTCTACAGGATGAAAGTTATGGATCGGATCAGTCTCTTCCTGATTAGGAATATCCTCAATTGGACGTTCTTTTTTATCCAATATTTTTTTGTGTGAGTGCAAGCTGAATGAAGATTCCATGCTCACAAGTTCTTTTGCCGATCGTGCAAATTTGGTTCCTGTCTGCAGCTTATCTCCATTTTTTATTACTTCTTCTGAGACATTGACAACATTTCCACCAAATTGTTTTGGTTTTTCCAGCATATATTTTTTACTATTCATTTCAGTCTTGAGCTCATTAAGTTTATGAGGAGTGAATACCAAATTAGATTTATTAAAATAGGGCTGATATTTAGGAGAAGCACACCCTGTGCCCAAAGATGAGCTATAGACCTTTTGTTTTGGCTCGCTAGTGGTATTTCCATAAATTAGTTTCCTATATTAATCTACTGATATTTTCTTATTGTCATCTATAAAAGGCTTAATTTCCTTTAAACAACAAATTTACTATTCTGGTTTACGAAATTATTTCAAAGCTTCGTGATTGAGAATCTCATCAATGGTGATGCGCTTTTTGGGGTTGAAGATAAGCATTTTTTAAAGGAGATCAGGGTAGTGATTGTCAAAATCTCTTAGAATGTGAGATGTTTGAGTGATTGATGTCACTTTCATTTCTTTTATGAGGGATTTTGATATTTAGGAGTCTAAAGACTCTAAATCTTCCTCTGAAGGGTAACCTGTAAACGTGCAAATCTTCTAAATTTGTTCCACAGTAGAATTCCCAGGAAAGAGAGGCTTTTGAGCTAGAAGTTAGTAAATAATGCAGGCAAAGCTCCAAATGTCAGCTGGAGTGGAGTAACTCTTTGAGCCAAACAGTATTTCCGGTGAGCGATACCACCTTGTGGCGACTCCTTCAGTCATCACAGCTTGATCCTTTTCACTCTTAAGACACCTAACCAGTCCAAAATCGCACAATTTAATGCTGCAATTGGAGTTAACCAGAACATTAGATGGTTTCAGATCTCTATGAATCACTTTTCCTGTGTGCATGTATTTCAAAGCTTTAGCTATCTGATAGATGATATATTTAATGTGGATGCTCCTTAGAATGTCCTATGAGATAACATTATGAAGATCGGCCTCCATAAACTCAAAGATAAGGTAAACATCTTTATTGTTTTAGGCGCGGATGGTTTAATGCAGCTTCACTATGTTCGGGTGATCCAACTGCCGGAGGATTTCTACCTAACGATAGGTGCGTTGGGCATCAGTTGAATGTTGGAAGGCGTCGAATATCTTTTTTAAAGCGTATATTTTTTTACTACTTTTTTCTTCAACTTTCCAAACATGTCCGTAAGCTCCTGATCCTACTTTTTTAAGGATGGTAAATCTTTTAAGGATGTGGTTTTCAATGGAGGTGGGGTGAGTCAGAGACGACATAAATTAAGCTAAATTTATTTATTGGATAATATTAAAAGCGACGCTTAAATATGTCACTATTAAATAAGAAATTATATCATTTTTGATAATTTTATTACTGAAAATGAAAATTAGTAATCAAAATCCGTCATCAGCAAAATGCAAATGGCACTACGATTTACGCAAACATAAGGTAGGGCGGGGATTGGATAGAATCGGTGATAATATCCCAAAATGAGTTATTATTAAATTAATTATCATTTATTATGTTGATAGATTTACGCTTAACTTCAACCTGAAACCATTTATCTTTAAATCATAAACTTCTCGACCACACATATAAAAATGATCAAATGATCTCAACTCATATAAGACGCTGCCCGTTTCTCGTCACAATCTATTAACTTTAGATTATAAATGCTGCCAAAGGTGTAAACTAAGAATAAGGAGAGAAAAAGGTTCAGAAGTTAAGTCACTTCAAATTAAATGGATTAATTTCTCAGCAGACCCATCCCTAAAATAGAAAACCTGAACCGCAGTCTTAGGAAAAGTTATGAGAACGACTTTTTCAAAAAATAAAAATTCGATCAACTTCGTGAACTCAAGAATAAGAGCCCGGATAATGAGGAAGACAGTCTTCCTTCGAACAATCATTCCAATGATTCTGTGTTTACAGTTCATAACGATAGAAAGAGGAGAGAGAGACAAAAAAAGTTAGCCTTATTATAAAATAATAAGGATTGTAAGAAGGAGATCATTACTACCCATTTATAATCAAAAAGAAAAGTTAAAATAGAGGTTGAATAAACAAAAACGAAGGGTGAATAATAGTCCAAGAAAGAAGAAGAAGGATAAGAAGGATAATAAGAAGAATCCGAATAAAGTGGTTAATCGGGAGAAGACAGTGGAAGCCAATCTTAAAGTGGCTCTTCAAATAATAGCTCTTCTTCTGTATCGTAGGCGTCAGATTCAGAAGAAGTGCCAAGCCAAAAAGAAAAATAAATTATAAAAGAGTCCATCATTGATTCAAATATTGTCATTGCCAATAGTAAACCTTAGGTAGAATAGTCACCCCTAAATCCTGCATAAGAGTCAAAAAATGAGCAAAGTATATAAGAAGAGATATAATAATAGAGTTAACCAAATATATAATAATAATAAGAGCCAAATCCATCAAGGCCAATAAATAAGCCTATGCAAAATAAAAGTTAGGTTAGTCAATAATAAGCAATCATTTACACCACTTAACCAAAACACAAAAGAGAAACCTTTCAAAATAAACAGTCGAAGAAAGAATATCCTAAAATAAATAATTTGGAATCTGAGGATTAATAGAACAAACTCAAGGAGAAAGTTTAAGTCAATAAGACCAATATTTAAATGAAAACAAGAAGTAAGATTAAAATTGGCCTCACCATAGACAGTGGCTAGGCAAGTGGAAGCAAAAACAATAACTCAGACAACAATCCAAAAACACGCAAAAAGCAATGCAAACAATAAAATGAAGATCAATCAAGAAACTCCTCCCAATCCAAAAAATAAAAGCCAATCGATGAAGATCCATAACCAAATCGAAAAAGAGTTAATGAATATCAAATATAATCCAAAAGAAAATTTCATAATATCAGCTATTGTTCGAAAGTAGTGGTGGAGTCCATATTTATGAGAGTTCCTCATTATTTCTACGCGTATAGTCCGAGAGAAGTCGAATTGTTTGCCTCTCATGGTAATCAAAATGCCAAACTTAATTAAAATTATCTAATATCATAAGAGAATCAGAAATTTTTTCCACATGGGGCTTTTAGGAGGAAGAAAATAGTGGAAATGGAAGAAATGTCAGAAGAATCTGAAGACAAAGAACAACAGGACGAATAATTGTAACAATAAAATGCACAATAAAAGAGTGCCAATTCATAATAAAGATAAAGAGATAGAGAGAAAACAAAAAAATAGCCTGCTGATCGTAAATAAATGTAAAATAATAAAATAAAACGGGTGCCAAGAGAGCTATAACTGCTTCTTGATTCACGCCCACATACGGACAGAAGAAGTAGGTTTAAGTCAGCTACTTTTCAATTACCTACTCAACTTCAAAGTAATAAGCAAAATGAGAATTCTTCGAACCTGGAAAAGCAAGAAGTAATATAAATCCAGCAATCATCAGGATAAATAAATGAAATAAAACATTAAACTTCGCATCATTAATAGAATTCTGCAGAGAAAGTTAAAGTAAAACCTAAGAAAAATAAAAAAGACAAACGCAGATAGAATAAATAAGAATGAAGTGTTTTTTTATTTGTTAAAATTAATGATTATCATTTATGTATGATTTGTCTCTCTTCTTTAAATTTAATATTAGTTGAGATAGCCTGAAAAATAAGAATAGCTCATAAGTGATCAAACTCCTAAGAATACTACTCTTCAATGAAAGTAATTTCACTTGATACTATTGATTCATTATCAAAGGTAGGGGTACTTTAGGTTCGAAGATGAAGAATTTGTTTAGAGGAAGGAATGCATTTGGAGTCTGAGGTTCTTAGGCTTACTACATCTTCTCTAAGTAAATTGTATTGAATTTGGTGTTCTTTAATAAAAAGTGGATCTTATTGCTTAATACTATCTATATTCCATTTTCTTGCAAGATTACGATCATTGACATTTATTTTGTTAAATTTGTTCTGAAAGCTTTCTCTATTGTCAATGTGGATATTTGATTTATTCGAGATTAATTCCTTGATTATATTTTCTTTCTTATTATCCACAGTTAATCCTACTTAAGTTGATTCTCCCAGTTAAGTCTTCATCTTAACTTGTCGTCCTCTGCTATTGTTAATCTGATATTTCTTCAAATCAAACTGTATATTCGTAACCAAAAATTAATTCTCTTTCTTTGCTATGAATATCTTATTATTAATCTCTTCTATTCTTTTTTTATGATTTTAAAAATCTACCAACAGCTAGTAATATTTTTTCTTTGCTGCCTCATTCTCACGTTGATGTCGCTTCCAGTTTAACTCTAATTTCCTCTTTTTACTTGTATATATTGCCTATAAATTCTTGTTATCTATTACTGATTAGACTGATGTTAAGGTTAATAGCTATGATTTGAGCTCATTATAATATTATTTCTGTTGAGAAAGACTGAAATCGATGTCCACAAGTTCTTACTGAATTATTTGCACTCTTTGCAATAGAAATTCCTCCTTCTTAGCTATGGTTGTATACTATTGCTGCAAAAGTTAAAGTTCACTGACCTATATTGTTTTCCCCTTGATAATCTCCCGCTATCGAAGAAATTTGTTTTTTTTCATCCTGCTCATAAGTTTCTTCATCTCTTTTACTTTCTCTTCGGTTTCACTGATACTTTTGGCTCGACTTAGCTTAGAGTTTGAATTACAAAGTGTTATTAATTTTTAATTATTATCCTTAAACTCCTACTCTAGAACAGCGATAGTTTGACGGTTGTGAATACACTCCTTGGATAAATTGTCAAAGTTAATACCCATTTCCTTGCCAATAGTTGCTTTGTTAAGCACTCTTTATTCCTCATTTTTTTTTTGCAACTATCTTTCTAACATACATCCTAAGGCTTCCTTCATCTCTTTAACTTTGATCTTTAAATTTTCTTTTTCCTTCAATAATTTTACTTAGTTGGAGGATTCATAGTTCTAATCGTGATTGATGGATTGTAGAATTCTGCCTGAATATCTACAGAAATACTGATGAAAATTTATCGATTGCCTAGGGAAGTTACTCTCTTCTGAAGACTGTAGCGATCATCTCGTATTTTAACCGTAAAAACCTGGGGTTTTGAATTAGTATTTTTAGAGTAATCTGTTTTTATGCGTTTGTTTCGTTCCTTCATGCCTAAATTAACTAACATAATAATTGATTAAAAATTAAATGATATTATCGATGAACAAAAAAGAAAAGTGGTTCCTCTATCGTTGAAGAGTTGATCTAAAATCAAAGTTAATAGACTAATATCTTATTCCTCTTTGCCATTTCTGTAGCATCTACATTTTCGTACTTGAACTCCTCTTCATCCTCACTGTTATCACTATCCAAAACAACATCATTCTTAAGTATCTTCTTGGTGACTTAGTTATACATCTCATAATCATATTTCCTTAAAGTCCACCCCAGAATCAGACGTGTTTACTTGAATCGACGTGATAATTTGCTGGTACGCAGCAAAACTACTATAAATTTTTTATCATTGTGCTCGTAGCAAGTTGCTAAGCATGGCCCTGCAGTCACTGTTACTCCAGTCTTTACTCCAATAAACCCCTATCTTCTTAATAATTTATTTGTATTTTACCAAACCACTTCTTTTAATGCTCCTTCGTTTGTGATCCAAATATTATATTTTTGAGTACTTACAATTTTTGTAAAGAGAGGCATTTTAAGGCAAATGCTGATGAGAAGAGAGAGATCATAAGGATTAGAAATGTTTTTAAAATTGGGCAGACCATGAGGATTGCCAAAAGAAGACTGCTTCATCCCAAGCTATTTTGCATTTTTGTTCATGAGAGTCACAAAACCAGTCAGAGGGCAAGTATCACTGGAAGGTAAATTCATAATTCCTCCTGCCCACTTGGCTAATACTATCGCTGCATCGTTACCGCTCGGTAGCATCAAACCATAAAGAAGTTGCTCAACTGATAATAGATCTCCAACCACGAGTTCAGCAGTTGTGCCCGTCATATCTGAAGCCTATTCATCGACTGTAATGATGGTTTTGGTAATATCAATCTTCTTCTCGATTGATAATTTGATAACTGAATAAAAAGTCATTATTTTAGTTAGGCTGGCTATTTAACCATTATTTTTGTATCGATTCCCTGTAATGATGCGCATAGAAGGATATTCCATGATAATGAAACTTTAAGCTTTGATCTGGTCTAATTATTTTTTTTATAAATACACTGCTACCTTAGAGTTGTTAATCTATTTGACTTTTACTATATTACTCACAGATTTGTTTACTTTTTAGGCCTATCTTTTAGCAGTAGAAATGTTAGATTTATCTTGAATTGTGCTGTACAATGGAAGTCTTCTGGACGGAGGTGATCTATGCTTAATAAGTCCAATATTATTTATTTCCTCTGTCTTTATAGCCACCGAATCAAATTTTTGCATTTTTAGGACAGCTTTATTATGAAAAATGGTCTTAAGATTAATTGGTGGTTTCCTTTTACACCTTGGTACTGAGATCATATCGATTATTTTCGGTTAATGAGAATCATAGTTACGATTGCTTGTTGCTGAAAATGCTATCTCCCCCTCCAGAAACAGATTGACTTCATGCTTGGGTCTTAGAAGTTCCAGTTTGCGCTCTTCCTTCAACTGTTCATAAATTTGAAAGTTGATTGTCTATGGATTGGTGATCTTGCTGAGAGAAGGCAAAATCCTATACTTAAATACTCCTGTATGCCTCAAAGATATGCCGGTTGGGAAAGTGGAAAGATCCTTTTATTTAATGCCAAAGTCTCGTCTTTTGACTTCCATCTAATAAAATTATTCCGATATGTATGTCAATTAATCCTTATTACAAGTGAAGTTTAATCAAAATTGGTGGTCATTTGTAACGAGTAAGATCTGCTTTGATATTTGCAGTTCAGGAAATATATTATAACTTTACAATATTGCTATATTTCGAGTTATATTGAGTTTTTATTCCTCGTATATAGAGACTTTATAATTATGAAAAGCTTTTCACAAGAACACGAGTCTGAACTCGAAGCCAGTGGCTAGTTGAATCAAACTTCTATCACGCCAGCCAGACCTCTCGTTTGCCTCAAAATATACACCAATAATTCTGTAAAGCACTAGCCTGATATTCTTCTTGGGGATATGACATAACTTCGGAGATAAATGTGGATAGAAGAATCCACTGCTATCCTTTTGAACCATTAAAGTAAAACATCTACTATTCAGCTTCAAAGACTAAAGTTATCACTCTCTAGGAGCTTGAGAAAGTTGGGACCAAAACATCGAATGATCAATGCATCCTTCTGGCAGAGATTATTCCAAAGATAAATGAAAACGGGGAATGTATTCTAAGATATTAACGAAGATTGCTTTGATGTGAGGAAAAAGACTCCTTGTTGCCCATTCAAAGGAAAAGAGTATAGTCGTAATACTTTCATTAACATTGGACCTTTTGGATGGCAGTAACGTAAGATATGCTTGAAGGAAGGCGATATCTTGAAGTTCGGCAGAGAAAGTTATTGTGTAAGTATATTTAAAGAAGGAAAGGGGACTGGGCGCGTGAGATGGTTTGACCGTGTGCACAATGAAATTCCCTCTGTTGATGAAAAACTGTGCCGAATATGTCTTTCTTCAGAAATGAACAACAGCCAGGATTATTTAATTTCTCCTTGTAGCTGTTCTGGAAGTTGTGCTTTCATTCATCTCGAATGCCTGAGGAAATGGATAGTAAACAGAGTCCTGATCAAAGACACTCAAAATATAAAAACATACAATATGAAATTCTTTAGCTGCTAAATTTGCAAAAGTGTGCTGCCAAAATTTGTCAAGATAGATGAATAAATTCTCTAAATAATGCCCTTTCACTTTGAATATAAAGACTACATCATGCTGCAAAAACTAGAGGAGGACATCGATGAAGAGCTATTCCACTGCATTGAAATGAATTAGTCCTAAGAGATGATTCGAATTGGTCGCAATGACAGGAGTGATCTCGTTTTGGAGGATATGTCTATTTCAAGGAAGCATGCAAAATTGCACTTTAATCAGGGAGAAGTTCATCTATAGGATGATAACTCTAAGTTCGGCACTTTTGTCGTCCTTCAAGGTTGCTTGGAGAATTGCAGATAAGTCACCTTGATGAGTAGCAAATGGACATTTAATCTGTCAGTTGTTGAGTGATATCATTACCTAGCTCAATTAAATACTTTTCAATCTGAAATGATCAATAAATAAGAATTGAGTGAATCAAACTGGTATCCTGCAGCAACCTCCGTGAACTCCCTTCGCATTTGTGTACAGAGTTAAGTTGTCTTATTTGATAAAGTCATTTAATATTTTATCGTTGGATCGTATCATTCTTCCTGCGTAGAGCAAGTCAAAATCAGGTAGCGAGTTGTCAATTTGAAGTAAATTATATTTAAGTTCTCCCACCGTCATAATGGGGATGTAATCGATTTCGTACGTTTGTCCGCGAAATGTGATGACTTTCAGTTTCCTATTCTCCATTTCAAATTATCAAAGAATATAATTAGGTTTTGTTATTATAAAATGAGGGTTATCGATAGTCATCAGAAATCAATACCAATTTTGATTGGATTTAGTATACATTACTCCGTCTCTCATTATGCAAGCGTTTCGGCGAGCACGATCTTTCACTTGTGTAGCATACTTGGAATTCATGATTTGCTTTGCAGCCTCTTTCCAATCTTAATTTTGAATACCTTTAGTGAATAGAGGCCATTTAAATGATCCCATATTATATGTCATGTCCAAAATGACTGCAGTTCTTTCCGCATTTATAGGATTTAGGTATTTCCCCCAATTATTCTTGGCAACATTAACAGCTCTTTAAATATCTTTCTCCAGCATCTATGAGGCTTGCCCCTCAGTGACGGTTTTGAGGGTGCCTTTTTCTGGTGGAAGTAGTTTGTGGCCATATCCAATTGTGAGATATCCTTATGAATCAGTATAAACATTGGTGCGTAAACCTTAACCTTCCTTAATTAGCTGCCTGGCAAAATAGATAGCATTTTGGGAAATCATGTTTAAAAAGAATGCTAATATTTTATACTCTTTTTAATAAATATGGGGCAAATATAATATTAATGGTTGATAAATTAAATGCATAATAATTTAGAGTAAGTAAGTAATATTAATAATGTATTCTTTCTCATGGATTGATATTTGAATATTTGGTCAGGAAGTAACACTTAAATTTTATATTTAAATATGAAATGTATCGATCATTATTTTTATAGCCAACCTTTCTTTATACTCAGAAGCAGATATACTAAGTGATTAGATGAATAGAGTTGGTAATTTCATCAATTTAATATTATTAATTTTTACAAAATACAAACAATATTTAGAGAATGGCATAAAGCTAAGCTATTTTTTTACATTTTGCTCAAAAGAAAATATCCAACATATGTGTAAAATCAGACTTCCCTCGCACTAAGATGAGGGTTTAAATGGTTTAAGCAATTTTTCCTAGATGTCAATTTTAGAAAAGTTGGCAGTTGAGGAAAAGAAATCAAATTATGAACTGAAAAAAGAATAAAATATCATCAGCGAGTCAGAACTCACATTAACAAATTTTAAACCCAGTTTAGGTTCACCTCCTATTCATTTGATGCCTATGAACTGGCATCATCCTCCTCATGAGATTAAAATGAGGTGTCGGAGTGGTCAGCATGTTGATGGAAGTATATTTCCAAGTAGGAGTCATCCTTGGTCACGAACAGCTGATTATTGATGTAGTAGTAATAGTATAATCCTTGATAGCAGCTTTCACAGTATGTTTAGTTGTGTGAATAAGTCCGTTCACACACTCCGCATTTCCACTCTCCGAGTGCCTTTTCTTGATACCTAACTTTGTTTTGACTATCATGGAATGATCCTTTTCTGGATGTTCTTTGCATTTTTCTTGGCATTTACTGTTGTTCTTTTATTTGAAATTTAAATATTATATAGCATATAGATCACAATGACAATTTAACAACCAGTTATACGGTAATTTAAATATAGAATTTTGGAATATTTTCTAAAGCTAAAATTTGGATTTAGAAATCATTCCTCTTATCAAAGTATGGAACTTCATTGTCGTTGCTTGTGCCACTAAAAAAAGAGATCTTCAATCTCTTAGTGATTCGGGCAACATCCTAAAGAACAAAACCAAAGACCTTCTTATCTGTAACCTTGGGTTTTGATAAAGCTTTCTCCACAGGATGGACATGTTTTCTAAATTAAGATTGAAATACTCTCAGTTGCGATAGGTACTTTTCCATGCAGACTTCGCTGCAAAAATACTTCTACTAAAACTGAAACTAGGACGAAAATATTGATTTGTAGCATTCATAGCAGTTTTATCTTGGATATTCAGCCTGTAGTTAAACTGATTCTCTCGGTACAGTGATCAGCACCACATCTTGGTATTAGTCCTGGGCTTATTCTTCACTTTCTTCACTTTTTGGGTGTTCGCGATCGTTACTCAATTAGGAAGAAGGTTATTAGACTGAGTTATAAGTATTAACATCACCTTCTCCATATCCATTTTATACTTTATTGTTTTCTTATTTGTGAATTTCAGGTGGTTAATATTTGCCCTGAAGAAGTTTATCAAACTCTTCTTTTATTTTTTTAATTATCTTGATTTGATGCCCAGCTTTTACTCCCATCTAACTTAGTTTCTATCGAGTGATATCTAAATACTATAAACAATACAGCGAAGTTCTTCCAGATCGACTATTCCTTCTGAACTGAACGCTGGCAGATACTAAAGTATATAATTTTCCTCCAAAAACTCCTACAGTGTTTTTTGTTTAATAAGTTTCTTTACATCCATTTTGGCTTTGAAGAAATTCCCTTCCAGCACGGTTTTTTGGGGCTCTTCTCCCTTTACTTAAGTTTGTTTTAAAAAAATGGTAATTTTAGTAGGATTTCTTTCTTCCTACTATTATTTTTGACTTTTCAATTGCTTTACTGAATTACTATGACTCTACATATTCCTTAGAATGTTTTTGTTCCTGTTATTCCCTTAGCATTTATGCCGAATTACTTGTGAGCTTGCTTTTGCTCCTCTAAAATTTGTTTTGCATAGGATTTAAGTGGTGCTGTTGTTTTAGCTGTTTTTTGCCAGCGCGTGATTGTAGAATCAAGACCCCTGCTTTCAATTATATTTACATTTATGCTTTCAATTTTTTCTGTTCCTCGATCTGCTTTTTGAGTTCAACCAGCTTATCCTCCATTTTCTTGGTCTGTTCCTCGAGGTATTTGGTTTCCAACTGTCTGCTTAATGAAATTATTACTTTTGTTTAAGTTTGTTTGAGGCTTTTCTGTCTTTCATTTTTGATCAAAATATATATTGATATATGCAAAATTTAAATCATAGACAATTACGATTATTATAAATTTGGTGATGAATATATGATCACGTCCAGTGAAGCTAACTATCAAATACAGGAACGTCCCTCTTTAGATGAGCGCGAATGTTGCTCAAATTTTAGCAATATTGCTTCAAACGATCACCTCCATTGAGCTACAACAGCTTTTACAGTTATATTTGCAAATAGTAAAGAGTTCGTTCATCATACACAAAACTGTTTTAAAATCCATTCAAGACAACGGAAGCTGCATGCTGTTAGTTTCGATTTAATTCTTTCTTTGCTTCACTTTTGCGTTTAATCCAGCTCTATCCATCATAAATATCGATCCATTATTCTTCCTCAATTTTTTCTTATTGTGGCTAGGTTTTAAGTTCAGTTTGGAGTTACGATTGTGGATGAGAAGCTTCTGACTGTGCCTATGACGATAAGATTTAAAAATGAGCTCTAAGAATGGAATTGCTATCTTAAATTCTTTTGACAAATGGTGCCTCTTGACGTTGAATGACAATTTTATCTGCAAAGTCCAGTCTTTTTTTCTCATGGTCCGTAAATTCTATTGCTTGCTATTATGAATCTAATTGAGCAGTAAGATATATATTAAGGATAGCTTCGACAAATCGATTATGAAGAGTTGATTTTATGGATAGGTTGGTTACTTATAGTAGAGATAAGTCTAAAGATATCTCCTCTGACAACTCTCGTATTTGATTTATTTTATCCCTCATAAATTCACCTTTGTTTTCCTACAGTCGTCGCTTAGCATCTTAAATTTTTTCTAGGTGTGGTCCAGCAAAACTAAACTATAGTCCATGACCAGATTAACCGATAACCTTCATTAGAAGAATTTAAATCTTTATATGAATAGAGATACCTCCTCAACAGATAAATCTTGCCCTGATGATTCAAGAAGTGCAAGAATAAAATTATCTAGACCTCCAGAAACATAGACACTCGAACGAGAAGCGTAATTTCTCGTAAACCCATTAGAACGATCTCCATATTTCAGAATGCTCGTAACTTGTTCATACTTTTCCATTAATTCATCAAAGCGTATGAAATCGGGTTCACGCTACCCATTCAATCTCTTCCTCATTTTACGGATACGCTTCTTTTCTTTTCTTTCTTCTACTTCTTTACGCACGCGCTCTCTTTCATCAAGGATAAGCTGCCTTCTCGTCATCTCTGTTTCAATTTTTTATCTATGTTATGAAGCAATGATTCTTTCTTGTTCATGAATAAGTCTTTGGGCGGCATTTTCGCTTGCTAACTGAAAGTTTAAGGCCTCCATAATCTTTTCATAAATCCATTCTTAGTATTTAATTTTAAGGTCGCTTACAGGTTAAGCACGGAGATATCCAGCATCTTATAGCTCACCAAATAGCTATCCTTTCAATCCAAGCAGGCATTCCTTAGCGTTTCGATGGGCAATTAATTTTTTTCCTGCTTCCTTTTGGTTGCGTACAAAGACTTCCTTTTGCAAGCGTCGGCGTTCTGCTTCTTCCAGCTTTCTCTTATTTTTTGTCTCAAGTCGTTGAGTGACCATAAGTTCTGCATTCCTTTTTTTTTGATATTTATCAAGATGGGTTCTGTGTTATTCTCGCTCTTTCTCTTCTTGAAGTTCATTGAGAGCAGACACAACAGAACGTCCAACCAAAATTTCAATAAGTGGTCGTACCTAAAGCTCAAAATCGAAGAGATCTCCTCGCTAAATCTGCACTCCAAAGTCTAGCCCTCTCTCTCTAGGTTTGAACTCTGGATATGGCGCTTAATCAACATAGTAATCTCTATCAAGACTTCTCTCATTGACTGCTTCTTTATCTTCTATGGTGGCAAAAGGATTAAGGTCTTCTTCCTTTTCTTCTTCCTAATACTCTTCATCGCCTTAGTCTCGGTATTTTTTCTTGGGCTCCATTGCCTTAGGGACTGCATAAAAGCCGTATTGGTTGGCTCCTGCTGTTTCAGTTTGACTAATCATAGGTTATATTTTTTATATCGTTCTAAAAATAAACGCTTGTATTCACTTTATCAAGTTTGTAATCCAGCTCTTTGTAGCCTGCGCTGCCAACTTCTTTTTTAGATCACCTATCTTTTTATTATGCTCTAAGTTATATTTAAAGTACATCCTCTGCATTTGTAGTAGCCATAAAGATTCGTTGCGACTAGACTCAAGTTGATAAAACAAAGGAGTGCCTGTATTAGTGAATTTTGACCCAAAATACTGAGAAACTCATTATTTTAAGAAGGAGAAAAGCTATCCATGTGCCAGTTGCAGCCATTTGACTGATCCAGAAGAAAGTGGCATCAACTGGATTGGATTTAAACTCCTTGTCATAACTCTCGAACTTCCATACTTCCTTGCCTTTATCATCGAAATCACTCCACCATCTTAATCCGACGAGTAACCTCCCAGTGACATTCTTTACTGTCCAGAAATCGAGGGCACTTAAGATTACTACTATGATGAAAGTATTGACGTCAGTAAAGAAATTGCCCAATATGAAATAGCTAAATAATGAAGGACATACACTAAAAAGGCTGCTGCTTTGAATAGAAAGGTAAAGATGCAAGCAAAAGGGTGAGCCGCATTGGAAAGAGTCATTTCGTTTTTGTCATTCTTGAGATCTGGTTGAGGTTCTAATGTATCATTGAGCGTGGGTTATTCTTTCATTGAAAAGGCGATATATTAAATTATAAACAAAATCATAATGCTCTTTTTTCTTTCTTGCTCGATGAATTAATGTTTTTCCTTATGAAATAACAATTATTTTTAAACAATTAATTATAAAATGTTCCTACTTTTCATGAAAAGTTTGATCCTAAAAGGGAAAAATTAAAAAATTTTAACTATTTAAACCATTTATTGACTATCACCATTATCTTAATTATATCAACTTTTTGTTTACATTTTCTCTCTCACTCTTGAAGAGATTCAATTTCAAATATTAAGCATAATCTTTTTTTAAATATCTATAATATTATTGAAACTTAAATGGCTGAAGAGGAGGGCGGAGCTCCATATCAATTTACACCTGCAGGCGGAAAAACAGGAAATTCCTCTCGGGATTATACGGGAGAAGGCTATGCGGCTTATCCAAACAATGATCAGTACCATGGAGATTATGTTAATGGAGAGAGGACTGGCAAAGGTAAGTATATCTATGCCAACGGCGATCGTTATGATGGCTCTTTCAAAGCCAACAAGAAGCATGGAATTGGAAGATTAACCACAAAGGATAAGGGTGAATACTATGGTAAATAGGGGATTATTTAGGGCAATGGGAAAATGGCATTAAGCACGGAGAGGGCACTTATGTATACGCCAACAAAGACGTCTATTCTGGTTGGTGGATGTTTGGCAAGAAACATGGTCAAGGCACTTATAAATACAGCGAAACAGGCACACAATTAATTGGTGAGTGGGCTTAGAATCAATTTGTGAAGGGAAGGTGGGTGTTTCCTAACGGCACCTTTTACGAGGGAGGTTTTAGTAATAACAAGCCAAATGGAACTGGCGTGTGGCATTTTATTAATGGTAACCAAGTGAAAGGAGATTACAAGCAGACCATTATCCCTAACGAGGACCCCGATGATAAAAAGGTGAACTTAAAGCTGGATTGGCAGAGCAGTGTGGGAATTGCAGAGTCTGCTTGGCTTGTCAATGCTCATGAGATATTTTGATCATTATCAGCTATCCGAATAATTATCATTCAATGATGGTGAGAACGAAGAGCATAACGTATTCCACACCACTTGCACGAAACTGGCTCGCCGGATTTTCGGATGTCCAATTGAATGTAAACTTGTGGATGGCCTGCTCCAACTTATGCTCCTCCCTAAAATGAGGTAAAGCTTACCAAACAGCGAACAATGGCCTGGTCGGTGTGGACGACTGGTATTTTGTGAATCAGATATTCTCCATTACTAAGATGAGTCTCAGCAGATTTCTAAATAAGTAAGCGAGTACTTTATAAGTGGTATCGGGTTCGATCCATCTGTTATCCTTGAGGGCTGCTCTTTTGTCGACAAAATTAGCGGGAGTTGCATTGACAAGTGAGTTTTTATATGAAAACGTGAAGAAGCAGTTGAGCCCTAATCTTTTGGTGATATTTTTGGCGAGAGTGATCATTACTACAATATAATTACAATAGAAAAGACCATACAACTTAATTATTTCAAAAATTCCTTCCTCAAATCATTAAATTAAGCAATTTATAAAGAACAGTTTGCCTATTATTGATTTATTTTTTTGAATACAATACCTCTGAAGTCTGAAATATGCAAATTGAAAGTTTATGATACAGTTGCCGCTTTATAATTATTGATAGTATGGCTAAAAAGATAGAGAGAAAGGTAGTCAAGAAGGCACAAGAAGTCAAGAAAGAGGAAATCATTGAATAATATGAAGAATCATCGGATTAGCACTCAAATTCGCATTCACATTCGCCAAATCGTAAGTCATGCATGATTAAGGGCGCGGTAGGCAGGACAATTCTCTGTCAGTTCTTACCAAAAAGTTTATAGAATTGATAAAAAACAACGAAAATTCGACTATCGATCTCAATAAGGCAGTGGAACTGCTGGGAGTGCAGAAACGTAGGATATATGATATCACCAATGTTCTTGAAGGCATTAACTATGTCGAAAAGAAGCATAAAAATACTATAAAATGGATCGGGAGTAACGAAGATCCATAAGCTGATAGATAAATTTTAGAACTAAGAAGGAAGTTAGAAGATATTGGGACTTAGGAGCGAAAGGTTGATGAAGAAATCGCATCTATCAATACTCAGATCAAAGAAGAATTTTTGGAGAATTAAGAGCTGCATTAGTTTCACTACATTACTTATGATGACTGTCGAAATCTGGCAAAATCCCTCAGTAAGGGAAATGATCATAAGTCATTAATCGTCGTGCAGGCTCCTAAGGGAACCTCGCTTGAAGTGGCAGAAGAAGAGCATGGTTTTTGTAAATTGTTAATGAATGCTCAAGGAAAAGGGCCTATCAGTGTATTTACCTGCAATGCCAACTAGGGAGTGAAGAAACTCTCAGTGACTTCATCCAAGGAATGATTTTGATTTTGATATAAGTTTAAATCATTATTTTAATTAATGAAAATCAAGCTTTTAATATTTAATGATGATAGGCTATTGCAGATTTGAGATTTTTTAAAAAAGGTACTTCATATAATCATGGATAACACAATCTTTCCATACGACGTCAAGTGGGAGCAGGTTCAGTTTCAACCTGCTGCCAAACGTATCATCACCTTCCAGGACGTTACAGAGTACTAGCAGCGACCTATCCACGATGAATATTTAGACTTTCTTGCTGATCTTCAAAAAGTAAGCATTTTTTAATAAAGTCCATCATATCCAAAAAGATCTCTGATACTCCAGAAACTCCTAAGTTTGCCATATTTATTCCTTTTTTCAAAAAATTGGAAGATTTGCTTAAGGAAACGCCTCCAATCCATCAGCCTATGAGATATGGAAACAAAGCCTTCAAGGATTGGTCATTGAAAGCATGCGCTTAAACAAGTAGATTTTTGGATTAGATTCTTCCGGAAAAGATTAAAGGTGCCAAGGATGAACTTTACAGATATATTACTTAATCATGGGGATCCAATGTTAGAATTGATTATGGAACAGGACATTAGATGTCGTTTATGTACTTTTGTTGGTCACTATTTCGAATTGGATTTTGTGGGGCTTAAGAGCACCAACAACTTGTGAGGCTTGTGTTCTACAAATACATCAATCTTATGCGACTTGTTCAGGTTCAATATATGTTGTAGCCTGCAGGTAGTCACGGGGTGTGGGGAATAGATGATTATCACTTTTTACCCTTTTTGCTTGGGGCGGCTGAGTTAATTGGCCATCCTGAGATGGAATTACCCGATTCAATCCATAACGTTAATTTAGTGTAAAAATATGCTCACGAGTATATGTATATGAACTGCATTAAGTTCATAATGTAAGTTAAAAAAACAGCACCATTCGCGTAGACTTCTCCCGTATTGAACAACATAAGTGGGGCTGCAAGTTGGTAAAAAGTGACAGCGGTACTCATATGATAATTCAGGGAATGATAAAAATGTATAAAGTAGAAGTACTTGGCAAACATCCAGTCATAAAGCATCAATATTTCGGTACTATCATTCCCTATTGATTCATCAATGCAAATCTATTGTGATTATTTTTATCCATAAGAAAATGTGTCTCAGAGCACATGAGAAAGGCTGAGTAAGCATTTGCATATGACAAAAGTATTGAAAATGAATGCAAATTGTATTTTTATGAGTGTGGTATTATATTGTATTGGCTGGTATGAAGCGCAGAAGTGATTCGTCACCTAGTGTAAAATCTCAAGAGAGCGGTGGCTCGCGTCGTTAAAAGAGATTTATTACCTTCGACTACAGTAACAGTATAGGATGTTTTATTTCAACGTCCTAGCATAAGCTTCATTGTAGCTTTTCCCCCTCCCATTCTCGGCGGGTCCCTAATATCTCTGTACCGATTACATCTTTGAAGCAGGCATAAAAGAAATAGTTTTCTCTGCGAGTTCCCCGCAAAAATAAAGGAAAAATGATTCCAAGCAACCAACAAACCTTTAATAATAAAATTCTTCTTCTCGAGTATGAGAGAGAAGAAGATAATAGGTCTGAGGATAAACTTGAAAGCAAAGAACGTAGCAAAGGCTCTTCCAAAAGTGAAGAAGAAGATCAAGCTGTAAATGCTGTTGTAAACTCTTGCTTGATGGTTATAACAGAAGACACAGAACCCAGCTCCAACCCTCCTTCAGCAAGGTGTCCTCCACAAAATACAGAGATAAATTTTGCTAATCAAGAGATCGCAAGGGAAAACTCTATGCAGAATCAAATGATGCCTATGATGCATATGATGCCTATGATGCCTATGATGCCAATGTACCAGATGATGCCTATGTAAATGCAATTGTAGATGCAATATCAAATGCAAATGTCTATGCAAGCAACCCAAAGTGGGTACGGTGAGCATTATGCGGTGAGAGAACCAGCTCCCCGTAATCGAAAAATAGTCAGCCCGGAATAATCTGCCCTGTTTATAGTTGATCCATAAAAAGTAATTTCTGACGGCAGGACAACTGTAATGATACGCAATATACCCAACAAATATACTCAGCAAATGCTGTTAAGCCTTTTTCGGAGAAATCATAACAGAAAATTTGACTTTTTTTACCTACCTATTGACTACGGTGTACAAGTATATAAATTTAGAACAAATGCAATGTGGGCTACGCTTTCATAAATTTCGTTCATACTAAATTTATCATTGATTTTTACGAAGATTTTCATCAGCAGAGATGGTAAAGATTCAACTCTGACAAAATTTGTCAGGTCTGTTATGCTCGTATACAGGGGACTGTCCAGCTTCAAAACCATTTTATTAATTCTAACGTAATCCAGCAGAAAGATAAACGATTTCGCCCACTAATAGGGGTGGATTTCTTTGATGAAACTATTAGTCCAAGAGAGGAGGAAGAGTAGAATGTAAAATGATTTGATTGTAAATTTTCGAATTTATGAATCTATCTCTTTTATTCGATCTAATCATTTTGCAATTCCAAATCTAATGCGGCTGAAAACTCGTGCTTTCCTTTTGATATTTTATTTGGGAAGTTGATGAATTAGTTTTGCTTTTAAGCTTTTAAAATAATTAATTCGCAGTAAATTCGTCGAATAATTTCAACTTGATAATAATTAGTGTTGTTCATGAAAAAGTAACGCTTTGCGAAAAATCCTTGGCATTAGGTTTCATATGGTAAAAACTCTCCATAAATCGTGAATGCCATTATTGAGATTCCTACAGACAGCAAGGTAAAATATGAACTGGACAAAGATAGTGGCCTCCTAAAATTGGACAGAGTTCTTTTCAGCTCAGTACATTATCCTTCAAACTATGGTTTTATACCTCAAACATACTGTGATGACAATGATCCTTTGGATATTCTTGTGATTTGTAGTGCTAGAGTGGAACCCTTATGCTTAATCGATGCCAAAGTTATCGGAGTCATGAGAATGATTGATCAAGGTTAAGAGGACGACAAGATTATTTCTGTGGCTAAAAATGATATGTCTGTTTCTCATTATAGTGACATCTCAGATCTCCCCTCTCATTTATTGGATCAGATTCACAGATTTTTTGAGGACTATAAAAAACTGGAAAAGAAAGTAGTGAAGGTTTTACAGTTTTAAGGAAGGGAAAAAGCCTATGAAATCATCAATAATTCAATCAAACTTTACAATAAAACATTTGGGAAAGATGCAATCAAATAAAAGATTGAAGTGGAGACTAAAGTGAAGTAACAAACTGAAGACAAAAAATCTCTGAATGTTGCTGGTGAAGGAAGTGTCAAACCATTGGTATGAGCATGATACTTTATCAATGAAAACATCTCTAATACTAGTTTTTTTATTATAATTTGTTTTATGCTCACAAAATGATATTTATGGCGTTTATTATGAATCCTTCCCTGTAAATAGAGGAAGGAATCATTGAAGTTATGTTTATGTTGGAGTGTTGCCTAGGATAAAATAATATTATTATAGGCGATTAGGCGCAAAATGAGGCACAAAGAACAGGGAGCTCCCTCTGACCATGTGCAGTTTAATCACCGGATTCGTGAATTTCTTTAAACTTTCAAAGTTAATCTCTGCTATCTCAACTATCCCCACACTCTATAAACATGCCACAACCACCACTCTAAAGATGACCACCGTCGAAACCCTTATCATTAGCATGTTATGGCTTACTATCCTTCAGTAATGTGTAATTGCGATGGCCCAGTAACAGTTTTCTTAAGTAGGAATGCGACAAAATTCATAATTTGTTCGAAGAATATTATCATCCGCTCAAGTACAAAACAAACAATTGCAATATTCTCAACTGCCATTTGGGACTTCTCTGTAGCGGGGTTCATGCTAATTAGTATCACTTGCTACAGAAGAGTCAATTCTTTCGTTTCGATCTTAATACATTCAAAACATAACCATGCCCACAAAACTTTCCAGGAACTCATGAGCTGTCAAGCTGCCGTTATTACCATGGAGACGGTGACCGCAGGCGTAATCCCACTAAAGTAGCATATTCTCATGTCTCTTGCGTAAAACCAAATTGCAACGATCCTCAATGCCCTAAAACTCATAACAAGATCGAACAACTCTACCATCCCAGCCGTTATAAAACCAAGTATTGCCAAAATTTCTTCAAACGCAAAAGTTGTACTTATCATGAGTTCTGTTCCTTCGCGCATTCGGATCAATAAATTGAAATCTAACTGTTACACCTTCAGACTAAAAATCAATAATTTTTAGACTACAAATACAAAACTATATGGTGCCCTTACACTGAAAGGTATTTAATTCTTTAAGTAGCCATGACAGAGCCACATGCCCTTATGCTCATAATTTCCAAGATTTTAGAAGAAACCCCAAACAATTTTACTACACAGTACCTTATTGATGATTCAGCCTGAAACTTGCACTGCGTGGATGAAGGGAAAAATTGAATCTATCGAAGAAGCAGGCTGTCCCCAAAGATTACAGTGCCCGAAGAGTCACGGATGGCTATAAAAGAAGTTTCATCCTGACCTGAAAAAATGGGAATTAGGTCAAAAAAATCTGTAAAATGATACAACAGATATGGTAGAAACATCTGGGAAATAAATTCTTAAGAGACGACCTTGCTAATTTGTAATCAATACATCATTTAGGAAGATCTTGGAGTAGGAGCCCCTTTTTTCAAATGTGAGGAAAGAGAGTAACGTGGCAAGAGTAGTGAACCAAGAGACAGAAAAGGAAAAAATAAAGAGAATTAACAACAAGTGATTCTGAGTTTATTTGGAATGGAGGAGTTAGTTTGGAAGCCTGTAAAAATAGAGACGTCTTCTTCTAGAGGAAGAACTAAATCTAAAAAAAAAGTAAAACGTTAAAAATCTACTGATATTGCTTATTCAACTTCCCTGAAAGAGGTAACTCGATATCGATTTAGTTGCTGTTTAAAATGGGGCTGGGAGACAAGATCAATCCTCACCGATATACTCAAGTTAAGCTAGTAGGCATGTGTGAAGATTAAATTGCTAAGATGGATTATCTAACTTTTGCATAGCGTAACAAACTAACTCTCGTTCTCCGTGAATATATTAAGACCCATGGACTCCAGTATATTCAATATTCAAAGTCAATGGTGCAGTTTTTCAAGTTTAAATCGTGTGGAGCTATCCTCGACAAAATGAAAGGAAAGAAAGTAAATCAACGTAAATTGTTGGACATGAGTGCCCAAGCCATTGAAAACTTATCATTTCTGGAGGAATAGGAGAAATAGTCTCTACCTGTACTTCTGGATAGTTTTGCTGATGACAGAGATTTTCGTGAACTGAACACCCTTATAAAAAATGAGACTCTCGAGACTCAGGAAATTCTCGAGCCAGAGCCATCTAATAGCTGATAGCTTTTTCCAATTTCAACATTTATCTACATTTCATAATAAATATTAGTTGTTTTAATCTCTATAAAATTAAATCAGTTATTTCTCTGAAACCCTTTCGAGACTAAATCACTTTCAAATTAGTTTGGAGAACGTACAATGAAATCGTTTAAACTAATTCCTTAGATAAATTATTATTTCGATAGCTTGCGATCTGCACAGTCTTTCCATATGAGTGAAAGTCCATCAATGAATATTGAAATGTTTAAAGATTCGAATAGCCTTTGCAATTGTTTTATCATAGTCCTTTCAGAGCCAAAGTTATTAGTAAGATAGGAATATACTATATTTAAACTTTATAGGGCATTTTCCTTTTTCAAATAGTCAATTATTATATCCTCAATTTTGCTGAGGGAAGTAAACAGTGTTTATAATTTTTTTGCTGCTTCTCTTCCATTCTAATTTGCTTCTTTTCTAATAATTTTTGCAATTACTTCTCCAGTGTTTCTTGACTTTAATCTTCTCAAGATTCGAGAATGATTATCGGCAAGTATAGAAGCTTAAGGAGTATACTGTGTTTATGAAGAAAGTTTTTCATAAATGCCATCAATATTTTGATGTATATCTTTTCTTTATCTATCAATAATTATCAATTCGAATTCTAAGTCAGCCAAAAGAGACAAAAACATTGCTAATTCTTATTAGTTGAGATCTTTCAAAGATGATATTGCGCTTTACACTGATCTCTTTGGCAGGATGCTCTATTTAATAAAGCTACATTATTTAAATATTGGCCTTCTTTTGAAATTTCTTTATCTTTTTATACTTTAACATTTTTAAGGAACCATAATTTCTATTTCATTTTCGCTTTTAAGAAAATTTGAACAAAATCCACCACAGAATGGAAATTTCAACTTCTATTCTTCTTTGTGGGAGATCTGGTAATCAAGTGGAGACACCATTGACTCCAATACATTAACCTCACATACTTATTTTGCATTGACTGGATTTTTTTATATTTAAAGCTCGTAGCTTTCGTGGGTGCGACTGAAGTTTTCGTTAAATTATCGAAAAGGACTTGGGGGAGGTGGTGGTATGTTTGGTCTTTTTGGAACTTTTACACAAGAGATGGAATTGTCGTTTGTGAGTTAGATGGACTGCTCTTGAAGAGGAGATTTAATTTAATGGATGATGGTGTCATAAATTTGAGGTGATAGCTGATAGGTGTTGAGAATAGAGGTGAGAGAATATTTTTGATAGTTTTTCATTAAAATTATTATATTCGAAGTTAGAAACTAACAGACTACAGACATTTTATTAGAGGATATGCGCTAAACTTAAGTATCATAATTGTTGTTTATTAATTTGACCCAATATTATCTTTATAAATTTAGGAAAATACATTTTTATTCTTTTCAACCCATGCTCTTTTATAATCAGTTAAAAATTAATTTGGAGGTTTCTTGGTCAAATTGTTGATTATTTCAATCATCATTTCACTAGTTGAACATTTTTTCGGATGATGATTATTTGTCAATCATAATTTTCCTTTTTTAAGTCTTTTAATTGAGGCCAATGAAACTCTGTCATCGCATTTTATTAAATATAATTAAGTGATTAGCAGGATGTTTGACCCTTCAACTTAATTATGTAGGGCAGAAGGCTCAACGAATTAAGAAATGCATGATTGAAGTGAATAATTGTATTTAAAAAAGTTTAAATATCATTTCAGTCAGTCACACTTGTGACTTTTGAAAGTCGCCGAGTCAACAAAGAAGAGGTAAGGACAAACGGTTTTGATTATTTGCCACCTAATTTCTCACTAAGGACTCGTTTTTGCTCTTCCCTGTGGCTACTCAACAAATCATAAGGACATCCTTCTGAGATATCTTTGCTCCGAAGCCAGTTAATGATTTTATCGCCTGAACACTCCTATTAATTTTAGAAGCAATCTATCTAATGACAACATCTATGCTTTTGAACAATCTTTTTTCCAATTGAAATATCAGTAAGAGAAGATGCATTGGTGGGAGCTGAGCTTGTGAAGGGAAACGACGAGCACATAGTGTCTGATTGAGGAGATTGTTTTTGAATCATATTGTTTAATTGATGTAATAAAACTAAATTCCTTTACCAAAAATAATATTTTGGAATGAATGGCTCAACTACTCATTTTAGGTTTAAAAAAGTTCTAATTGATGGACAAGTTGTATGTTTTATATATTGTTATAAATTTTCAACTTATCATACTTTTAACATTTTTAAAGTTTTATCTGGCAGCAATAAAAGTGAATTATATTCAGTATAATTTTTAACTTAATTTCTTTTTCTATAATTTTATTCGATACATTCACACGATAATGAAAGGAATATCCCTTTTAAATAATCTTTCACGATTAAATTAAGAAATGTTTGCCTTGTTTTAGGAGAAACTATGCTCTTTAGTCATACATCATAGCATTGCTTGCCATCACGAGACACAATTTCAAAATTTATATTTTTAGCGCTTTCTGTAGGAACTATAATCGCTACGGTCTGTAAAAGGAGATTTATTATTGAGTAGGCAATCTCAGTTGGCAGCTGAAATAGAATGGAAAGTGTAGATTCACACAGCGGAAGCAAAAGTAGCCCAGTTAAGGCTGTTACTTGCAAATAAAGAAGATTAACTGTAATATTAATTCTCGCACGGCAAACTTACCAAAGAATCGCGTCCATATAAATAAAATTTCAAAAGCCTTGACTAATAAACATCAGTTATATCCAAAATAATAGAGCAAATGATTGACAGAGATTAAATGGAGGACGAAATTGCTGCATTAGAAAATAAAGTTAAAATAAACTCAGAGGAATCAAGCTTTATGAATCTTCTCCCTCAGTAAATGAGCACTCCTGCCTTAAAAATGATCCTAAGATAATAATAGCGATCGAAGAGTTTACTGGATGAATACAACAAATTAGAACTATAACTAAGCTAGGTCAAAAAACAGCATAGAAAACAGATAAAATAGTATAAGAAGCTATCCTTGAAAGGAAACCTGTAAAAAAGACAATTAAAACATCAAAGAAGTTGCGTAACAATTATGTCAACAACTGATGATGATGAACCTCTTTGATTGCAAAGATTGCTTATATTTTAATTTTAACGATTAGGGTAGTTAATTATTAATAATTTGAAATGAAACCAGTAGCTAAAGCTCAAAAGTACGCTATCTATGACACAGACTGCATTTACAAATTTCGACTTGGGAGAAAGATTCACATGGACTGTTCGATTACGAGGCCACTAAACTGCAGAAAGAATACTTTTAAATTCAAGGCCCCTGCAAGATCTTTAGAAATTGGTATTGTAAAAATATTGAAACGCAGAGGGTCAAACCGCCATTGTTCCTAATAATAAGATTAAGAAAGGACAACTTCCAGAAGAAAGTTTTACTTTTTTAACATCTGTAATAATGAGGCACGATGGGAATTGCGATAGTAAATTAGAGATAATATAGACTTCGTGTTTTATCCACCTGAACAACCCTCTCAGGAGATTTCAAAGAAGGATGGGAATCCTGATGAAAATGGTCCAATGAACACGAATGCTTATGTTATCATAAAAGACTATAAAATAAATCACCGTTATGATGGTTATCCTCTGAGTAAATTTAATTTTATGTAGCCCCTGGGCTTATCTTAAAGTTAGGCAGGGTTTAATATCGAGTTGTATAAATTGGTGGCTTCCCGCGCAAAAACAGCGTGAAAAAGTAGTTTTTCCTCGGTGAGTTTAATGGAATTTATTAAGTGGGGGAGCCTATATAGGGTAATTGTAAATTTTGTCTTTGTGACGATAATGCAGCCGACAATTTCCTAATTTCTCCTTGTAAGTGTAAGGGTTCTTGCTAAGGTGTTCATATTCAGTGTCTAAAACAATGGATAGACAGCAAGGTCAAAAAGGAAGTTTGCGGGATGGTAGTTTCCTACAATTTTACTAAGTTTTAGTGTGAAATATGCAAATAACCTTTTCCTCGTATAGTGACCAAAGGAACAGACTTCAGTTTAGAGATGATTACGATATAAAAACCTGAAAAACCTTATTTGATTTTGGAGGGTATCAATGAACGAAAGGAGAGCAAAGAGGAACGTTGCCTACACGTGATTTGCCCCGATAGTAATAACCCTGTTCGAATGGGCCGTGGCCACCAATGTGAAATTCGGCTCCAGGATATTTCAGTTTCGCGCCTACATTCTGAAATCAAATTATTGGGCTCCGATTTTTATCTGAGTGACGCCAATTCAAAATTCGGAACTTTAGTGAAGATGGACAAAATGATGGAAGTCAGCAGCAAGGTTAAATTGCAAATAGGAAGGTCAGTGTGCAGTTTTCAGGTGGAATGATACTGATTTCTTATACTCAAAAAAGGACATACCGAGAATTGAACTCGGATTATTGGATTCAAAGTCCAATGTGCTAACCATTACACCATACGTCCAATGCTGATTATCAGCTCTATTAGATCGATAACTGTTGTAATTGGGATAGGATTAATACATAAACAACGGCACAACTAATCATATAAACAAACTCATTCTAGAGAGGGCTCACGTCGTTTACTTTCTGGATAGAAAGTCACCTCTATAGCAAAATGGAAGTGAATGTTTGTGTTTTTTATGCGAAGCAGCAACAATTTGCGACGGCAAATCCATCCATCCTTTAAGTCTTTTGGACATGTAGTTGTGAAAGTAAGAGAGAATATCCCCTTACCTCTCACCTCCACTATTTTCGGATTTACCTCAACTTACCCTTTTTGTTCTCCCCCCAACCCCAGTAGTTATGAGTAAAGAGTAAAATTGGAGTTTTCTAAACTTTTAAATGAAACTTTAATGTCCTTTCTACTCTTATCTTTGATGACTCCCATCTTGATGACTCGCATTCCATCGGCGTTTACCAATTCTTTGGAGCATTTAATGTCTGGTATGCAAGTGGTTTGAGAAATATTAACTGCCAATATACCTTGTGCTCCTTATATTTTAACTAATAGCCGACAATTAACCGCATAATTATTAATATTGGGTGTTTTTACTCCCACTATAAAGCTATACATGCCTCGCTGCGATGCTTTGAATTTAAATTCAGGAAAATAGTCGAAAGGAGTCTCCTTTCTTACCCCAAAGATTAGCTCAGGTTGATCATTTAACAGTTGGTCTTAACAGCTGATCGTAAGCGAAATTATTCTTGGTTGTTCTTGATTTTCCTTCAAAACAATAGATATTTTTCGCTAATGTACAGTGCCTATAATGCATTGGCCAAAGTTAATCTACTGCAAGCTCAAATTAAGTAGCTCTTCAACCCTTTGTAATCGTAGCAGGCGTTTTGGCTTGTTATCACTGTTATTGAGAGGAGATTGCTGATTGATAAATTTGTTGAGTTAGCAAAGTGGTTCATTCATTCGTTAAAACGAAAAATTATAAAGTATATAGATTTGAAGAAGATATATAAATACGAATGCTTTATAATTTGTTTAAATTGATGTCCAAATATCAGGGGAGAGTTGATCCACTCGAAATGCTACGAAGCGCATACACAGATGGAAAACGAGTTAAAGTCAGAGATAAACAACTCATCTTTGAAAAGGACATACGCATGCCCCTCACTCAATCTACAGCTTGGCTATCCACCCTCACCAAAAAGCAATATACCCTTGGCTCCCTTTGGCTTTATCTCGAGTTCCACCTTCAACATATCACTGACTATCTCAACAAAATTTCAGAATATGGCGTCGACAACGTCACTATATCTGATCGGTAGTAAATTGCCAACTATTTTCTTGGCAAAGTGGCGGATTCGCAATGCATTAATCAAGAACTCAAACTTCAACTGTCAACGAAAAACAATCCAAAAAGGGAGCAACCTTTGGGTGGTTTTGAGGAGAACGGGGATCCTTCCAAAAGGCCAAAGCCCTAATTTAAGCTACCATTTTAATTATAGGTAATTGACTTCATCACTAAATTCGAAAGACCCACTAGTTCAAAGACTAGAAGTCTTCGCTGTCCGAACAAATCTTTCGAATCATTATTAAAGATTTTGCAAACAAATTCTGGATAATAATCTGGCAAAACAGAAGAGAAAAAAATGCGCATCAACGCGATCCTTGAGAGGAAAAAATTTCCAATTATAATAGTTCCTTAACATATCCAAACAGGTAATCTAAGCTTGGGAAATGTATAAAAGTTTTTGGTGGAAGGAGAGTACGTTGAGAGTCCTACCACTAATTCTCATCAGCGAAAGATTGAGATGGAGTACACTCTCAGAGGTAAAAAGACAACTTTCGATGTGACCAACAATCCCTCTCTATTGACTTTATCAGACTGGCAAAATGTTGTGGCAATATTTGTTCAAGGACGCAAAAACTAGTTTCAAGGGTGGGCAATCAAAGACGCGCTTTAGATTTTCAAGCGAGCTAAGGGGTTCTTGCTGAAATTTCCTGTAAAGGATCAAAGCTAAGGGCACGAGTGGAATATTAAAGTGTTCAACTTGGATCGAAACGTGCGATACCGAGATTCTTAAATTCAGAAGACTATTTGGACTGAGATATAAAACTTTCTCTATGAAAAGGTGTGATTATGTATGAAAATAATTAATTAATTTCGGAATTATTTCATCAAATAGAAACTAGATGGATTAATTTCATGAGAAAATAGTCTCAAGGAAAATCAGGTTAAATGATTCTTTGGTTTGCCAATAATAGCACTATTAACCAGCAATACAGACTGTTGCTTTATCCTATTATACATATCAATGTAATCAAAATCTATCAACCGGTTGCCATCCTTCCATCGACTCTTAGTAGCATTATTGCTAATGATCATGCTTGGAGCGAATTGCCAGCCCGATTGCGCAGGTAAATCCTTCCCGTAGACCATACCTCTACGTCTCAACGAAAGCATGATTATTAATTTGTAGGACTACTTCGAAGGCAGCAATCTTACTTTCTCCGTATCACCGAACAACAAGTTCTCATCTTTGGATGAAACCTTTCGGTGCCAGACCGTTGACGAACAGCGGATGGGTCGTGTCGTGTTCAGCCGCTATTTCTATCAAAATTCACAGCAATTATTAACAGTACTATCTCCTTGAAGTAGATTCTGACCGAATCAGATCAAACTCCTGGGGCATTCGCCCTATACATCACCGACATTAAATCACACTCAACAATATCTTTTAATTTGCCCATGATAGACATTGCAAATTGTACCCACTTCACTGTCCAGTTTATCAACGCCACCCACTTCAGACCAACCATCAACTGCAGATATACTCGGAGTCTTTCATCAAGTGCACTAGTCACAACTATCGCGCGGATGAACGATTCAGCGGCTGAGTGGACTTTGATAGAAGCTCCATTTTTTAGTTATACTAAAAATTTATCCAGTCGCATCGAGATGGGAGAAGATACTTTGGTGAGAGGAGTATTTTCACCATCAAACAGTTATGTGTAACTTTGGTCATGGAATGACGATGCTCACGAGCTAGTGAATTTAATAGATAAGACATTTTTTGGTTTCGATTCATTCTACCTCAAAGACATGCAACTACACGGAAACTTGTTGATAATATTGGATTATCATTCAGGACTGCATCTGTTAAGAATTACTCCAACTCGTAGATTCGTACAAGTTAGCACTCTACCTGAGCCGTTCTATGAAAACTTTCAATATAGCACGGTTACTGGTGTGCTCTATCTTGGTAAAAAAGGTAAGGTTGTATCAACTAATATGAGACTAACAGGGCAACAATTTGTTGGTGACAGCTACAATATATATAAATACGAGCACATCCGTCAGATTATTCCCACTTATAAAAATTTAATAGTGCTAGGACAATCAATGATAAATCTTTTTCGACTTACTCCTGCCAACTCCGACACTCGCCACTATCAGCTGTTTTAGGCCCTTTAAATCATTGATGCATTTCCGATGGATCTTCCAAATCAACCATTAACTATCCTTTTAATTAAAAATTTACAGCCTTTGATGAGTTTGGTAGCATGCCAAGTGAAATCTGCCTATCTAATGTTGTCAGCTCCTGAAGGTGCCCACATAGTTACAGTAACTGCTCGATCGATTATGGAAGGTAAAAGTTCAACTTGCCAGCAGGAGTTCAATATTGTGAGACAGACAACATAAAAAGATTTCATTTATGACAATGGATACGATTCGGATAACTAAATTTTATATGCCAATTTGCCTGGAGAGGGAGTAGTTTAGTTGACAAAATATGGACAGGGACGAAACATTGAATATCGAGTCACTCCCAGCTAAAATAGTAAGATTGATTACGAAATCAATATAAGAAAAATAACAGGAGAGGATTGTAGCATTCAAGAAAAATTTATATCCAATGGAGCTAATTTATATCTTGCTAAATCTTGGGGAAAATTATTGCTAACTCAGTTTAGCTCTGACAGCACACTGCGTTATTATCTCTGCATATCTTCTCCTAATATTACATGCTACTTTGGCATGGATTCTGTTGGTCTAGCCCCCATAGATCATCTGTCCCATGAAACTCTCGATTCAAGTGACAGTTAGACCTTAATTTTAGAAGCTCTTTTGCAGGAATCAGGTAATAATGCTTTCATCCTGGTGAGGATAGTAACAATAAATTAAAGAGCTAAACTTGTAGAAATATAAGAGCAATGCACCATAACTTTTGCTAACTACACTCTTTAAGCCGGAAACATCACACAAATGGAAATTATTAATGGCCGACTGTTTGTTGTCCTTCCTTTCAGAAAGGAAATTAAAGTTTACAATTTATTAGCGAGGGAATGCCCTCTTGTCATTACACTTAACGTATAAACTTGCCCTTGGGGTTACTTTGCTCCTAGAAGTATTCATTTTGACCGTGTTTAGGGAGTGCTCAGGCAACAAGTAATAGTGATCCATCAATGGAACGAAGTACTCTTTGTAAAGCTTGAAGTCAGCGGCAATCAGTTAAGGCCAGTTCTTCTTTCTACAAGTATTCTATCTGAAACAGTTAACACAAGTATTTTGATCAGTCATCCTTATCTGCTCCTTTTTTCAAAAACAAATAATTTAGTGTATACATATTTTATTGATGATAGTCACCACCTTGATTTTCTTCGAGAATTGCCTCTTCTTGGTCGTACATTTGCTTCTTCCTCGCCGAAACGCAGTGATTATGCAAAACTGCTTGATGCTAGTCATGTGGCCATATCGCTCTTAGATCCTAAGTAAAACATTGTTTATAATGCTGTTTACAAGTTTGATCAGTTGATTTCAGCTGCTCAAGAGTACTACTAGATCAAATCATCAAGCTAAGAGCAGTTAGTTTTCATTGATGGTAAAGAAAGTTCAGCTCGAGCTGCAGTCAGATTGCAGCTGATTTCATCTGCAGCGGCATCGTATCTGCTTTGCAAGGCAAATTATACATATTTGTCTCCTTCTGTTGCGCTTAAATTTAAGTAAGCCCACACATTCCTGTAATAATACGCCTAAAACGTAAGTTTAATAGTTTCCACTGCCAATGACGATCATATTCACCATTTTAAAGTAAGCATTTCCAACGTGGGTAATACCATCAAAAGAGGCAATAAATTTCCGCCTAGAGGAACTGCAGTGAAGGCAGAAACAGAGATTACTATATCTGATTTACGTTGGTTTTCGGGAAGCATCTTCGATTACTAGTTTGATTGTGCGGATTGTGGTTCGCGGATTAAGTTTAAGAAAAAAGTTACCCTTGACGATAGAGAAAGGCTAATGGTTCCAAGAGATAATTTTTGGATTTAAAACGATGCTCGAATCGTTAAAGTAATTATGGGGCAATGGCTAATCGAAATGGAGTACAACTATACTGCTTATCCATTCGATTAACAACAGCCACAGGGCTACGGACTGAGGCAAGCTAGTCTTTTGGCAGATATTTCAGGCAATTGTGTTGATGCCAAACAGATGAGTAATTAAAGACTAATAATTTCACTTTGCTGGCGTCTCAATCTTCAAGATCAGAGATAGTACTATCTATCACTTGTATCCAGTATTTCTGTAAAGGGATTTGTATTGGAAGAGCGAGTGATTGCTATCGATGGAAATGACGTGCATTTGCTTCTTAAAAATGAGTTGATTATAGTTTACTCTTCCAGCATAGCACTGCTATTTACTTTATGGTAGGTTGAAGGTAAACATCAATTCTTGGAACTATAGCAAATCGATCAAGAAGATATTTCCAGCCCTATTTGTTCGGCAGAAATAATGACCAATGCAACATCTGCCTCGACTCCAATCACCAATATTCTTTACTCACTCATACTTACTCAATGCTCTTCCACCCTTTACTACACCACATTCTCTCTATACTTATAAAGTGAGCAATATACCGATGAATCTGGAAAAATTATAACCTTTTCAGTGCCGAATATTCACATTAATAACGCCCAAAACATAAATTTGATTCGACTTCTCTCTCAAAGACATATTCAGCTCCCTTCAGAGGCTATTATCATCCAAACTATTTCTCGCAATGAGGGCTCAACTTCGTTTGGAGAAAATCTCTATTCCTTGGTGGTGGTGTTTGATAAATTTCATTCCTATTAGTTCTTGATGCGAGTAAACAGTGCCAATGGTATAATCCTGTCTCTGACTCTGAATGGTATTTATTACAAATTTGGAGCATATGAGGCTGTATCAGCTAATAACGCTGACTACATGGTTATAAAATACGTTCTAGATAATGGATATGGTAAATTAGATGAAATGTATGGATTTTATGATATAAATAGCTATGTCAACAGCAGTGACCAAATTAAAGAACATCACATGTTTGAGGTCTTTTCTCTCAAAAATTTTAATAATTTGCAACAAAAGGAAGAAGTTCCTTGGCATCTGAACGGGCATACCATAATCCAGTTCAATAATCAATATTTGGAAAGAGTCAACATTTCCAATTTACTTCGTGCGCACATCAGTGGCATGGCGAATAACAACTTCTCTTAGCCTATTCAGTAACTCTATACTCAAAACATAATAATAACTGCAAACAACCCGAATAGTGCGAGATCTGCTTCAATTTCACTGCAAGCCATTGACAAAGTTGAGCTTACTACTGCAGAAGTTATCATGATAGTCATAGGATCCATAGTTGTGTTTATCTTACTCATTTTATTGAGCAGATTTGCCTATAAGAGATATGATAAAGCCAAAAAGATGGTGCCTCTTCTGGAGAATACTTTGGCTGAAGAAGCAGATCTCTAAGAAGAGGAAGAAGAACGTGTCTCTGAATGGCGAATCAATGAGTCCATTCGGGAAAGTGTTTAGCCTTGATGTTACATATCTATTTATAAATCAGTCAATATGAATACACTCACCAAAAAGGCTAGCCTTCAGTCAAACACAATCAAAAGTACCAAGACTGCAGCAAAACAGAAATACATCGCCAAAGCAGAACGGAAATAGGGAGATGGAAGACTGTCCAAACATAGTTCATCCAACAGATTAGACAAAAAGCAAAGAAATACTCAAGCAGAAGGTAGCCTACTCGTCGAAGAAGAAATTTAGAAAGCTTTTTCCCTACATCGTAAAACTTATATTGGAAAGAATGAGACAATACAAAGCCTAAAGTACTTAGGCTATTCTTGCTTCACTGCAATCAACTATCAATCCTTTTAAAAAATCTGGTCTACGTACCATAGGGATCTCATCGATATTCTCATGTTTAAAGAGATTTATTCACAAAGCCAAGAGCAAAAGCAAATATAATCCTTTAGTCAATAGTTCTCACTCCTATCTAAGGGTAAATCTTCCCTTGATTTTGCATCTCTAACGAATGCCAAAGAAGGAGCTCGTTGCAATGGCGATATTCCCCTGATAGTATAGCAATGTGGAACTGACGGTATTATCAGCTATGATGAGTTCGTGCGCATCATGCATACTCTCAATACTCAAACTTGAACTTGATTGCTATTGAATATTTTTGAAAAAATCATCATTTAGCATCGCTCTTGAAGGATACATGCATGCTTTCCTTGATTTAAGAGTATTCTTCCTCACTGTTAAAATTGAACCAGTCAAGGCGACCGTTTAAAATACAGTTCGGAAGACAGCAGCGGCATTTGTTGAAAAAATCTGTTACTGTAAAAACTTTTTCAGGAAAGCTCTGCTAAATTTGTAACATTTTGGAGAGACGTTTGGCGAAGTGGTTACAGTTGAAGTTGAGTAAATCATATCTATTGCCTACATATTTCAAGAGCTGAATGATTTGTTGTGTACATACCTATAAATTAGTATTGCAGTGGCTATAGTATCTTCTGGTCTACCTCGTAATAAGTCATTTCTGTATATCCCAGTAGAATCTGCTCGCTGAATTCATAGGCGGCACTCCTCGGATCAATAAACCCGACGCCACTCTATTCTCCGTCAAAACCGAAGTACATGTACTCATGCTCACTGTATTTGTCGATAATTACAAGAACTAGATGCCAGTGTGATACACTCCCAACCCAAAGCAAGAACAGCAGGAGTTAAAGCATGGCCAAAAATTATACACATTAGCGTAGACAGGGTACAGCCGTTTGTTGATATTTTCGGGCAGACTGTAGATTTCTTCTACGAGTGAATTGTTGCACTAGTCGGATTTCATTTGGAAGATTAATTAACTACGATTATAATCAAGTCAATCGTCATAATTCAAATGATCTATCCGATAATTATATCAAATTTATCGTTTTATCTTCGTCTCGTATTAACGAACTGTAGACACTCAAAATTAAATTAAATCACTTCTTCCTTGGAACTTTCGGGATGTTTGGTATTATTATCGCATTGGTTTTCACTTATTTCTTGTTCGTGGTGGGTTTATTGCTGCTGTAAGTTGTTCCTTTTTAAGTCACTGATCTATTTGCGACAATCGCATTTTTATTGGTAATGGACTTCATAGATTTGATCTTCTAATCTTTTCGGTTTGATGTTGATCGTTCTTTTATATTTTTAGTGGAAGCATACTTATTGATGGGATCAAACCCAATCTTCTATAAAATTTTACTACAATTCTAGTTGACGGCTTGCCCTGAGTTTATATTGTTAATGATCTTTCTACATTAGTTATCGAATTTGAATGGAATCATGCGAAGGATATTGATGGCTAGACTCAGATGGAAATTTACTTCATTTTTAAGTTTGCAGCCGAAATAACTCGCTTCTTTTCGAAGTCTATAATAGTCTAGAAGAGTAACAGCAATGTTGCTGCCTATTTCTTCAAATTATTCAATATTTAAAAAAGTTAACTCGTCTTTCCTCGTCGGACTGTTCAAATTTAATAGCAAACCATCGGAAACACCTTTAGAGTAAATGTCTTATTGCATAGGCTTTGGCACCATATTCACGAACCTACTTGAGTTGTAATTACACTCAAGGGTCCAGCACCTAACTAATCCACTTTCTTTATATATCGCTACCCTTGAAGCTCCTTCCTTTGACAATTAGTCACCTTTATCCTTCGAAGACATGTTCTTCTCGCTAAAGTTGCATGCTTAATAATCAAAGTACTTGCAATTATATTCCAATAGTTTAGGGAAGAGACAAACTGCGACTTGCTCCTTCAAGGAATTGGTGCTGTTTCCATACATAAATGATCCTTGCTTATTGACATGTGCATGTAAATCAAGGCAAAATTATATCTGCCCTTCCTTGATCATTTGTAAAATAAATTTCTTAATGTAGTATATTTCCGGTTACTATTGCTACAATGGATTAGTGTAGAATCGATTTAAATTGTGACCTCGGCTGTCTGTTCTGAAATTGCCATCAATAACACCATCGGGATTCACCATTGGCACAATATAGAAAACGAAGTGATTCAATAAAATTTAAGCTTCAGGAATTTTGGAAAATAAATATTTGATAAATCCATTTAGCATGTGACTAGAGGCTACTTATCCAGGGTGTACTCTAGCGCTTACAAATATACCCTTTGTTAATAGAATCATACCTTTTTCTTAGCAAAGGTGTAAATAGACAAATCTTCGACTTCCTTCATTTCTTTAATCTCTACTGAGTTGTTCTCGGTTATCTTTGTAACAGTCAGTATATTAAGTTCATGCTTGTGCGATGTTAGGCATAGCTTACGATAATCGCAAAAATATTTTTATTTGTGTTTATCAATCAATTGCCGGATGAATAGGTTATTTTCAGTGTAGGTCCATGGGTAAGTAAAAGCGAAATAATACTTAGATTTTGAGCTAAAATGATGTTTAAAAGTCACCTGATAGCCTTATTAGGCTCGAGATACTCCGTTTTGTTGAAGTGGAATTTTAACACGATTCCAGATTCGATCCTCTTCGCTTCTGTAAACAGGGAGATGTCCTTATTTAAACAATTTAAGTTGATTACTCATGTTCATGATGGAAAAAGTGACAGTTGTTCCTTGAGGAATGCCCTTCACTGAGTAATAAAACCACGTTTTATAGGTGGAAAATGGATCTGGTTCTAACCATAGGTGATACTAGATTATGAATATTGTACTGTATGATTTTATTTGGGAACAACCTGAGCGAGATTTCCAGACTAAAAATTAGAGCTGAACTCAATATCATCGATTTTAAAGTCTCTTTGCTTGTCATTATTTCCGTCCATATGGTTTTCTATAAATATTTCTTTTAAATATTATTGACAGTTTTCCCTTCTTACTCACCAACATCAATTTTACTTTGTGGTTAAACTTGCAATTATAGCTAGTTTGACAAAGTAGTCTTTCAAAACGTCTTTATTTCAATAATAATTTCTAATAAAAATCAATTATCTGGAATGAAAAAAAAGATGCAGAAACTATAGAAGTAATTTATGAAAAAAAAGAAGATAAAAGATTTTAGTCATTGTTGATTGAGAATATTTGATTTAATATTAGATTATAATTGTTTAATGGCAACACGAGCTAAGTACACCAGAGTCCCTGCTCCCGAGGAGAAGAACTAGGTCAAAGCTGACACTGATATCCTCATGAGATTCTCAGAACGCTATGGTAAAACATTCCCTAATCTAGGTAAATACGTCTCAAGAGCCCTCACCCTATTTTTTGGAGAAGGCAAAAACTTCGTCACCATCAAAGCTGCTGAGAGACTTATGGACAGGGCTCTCTGGGTCGCAGAGGTCTTGAGAAGGAAGGTTGAGGGACTCCACCAAATCGTCCACGTCACCGAAAAAAAAATTGTTGATACTTATGAGCCAAAAGAAGAGGGGCTTCTAACAGTTCGCGAGGAGAGATATCTCACCATTTTGGAAGTCACTCTTACCAAATAACCCACTGCAGAGCAAAAGAAGCATCCCGGCTATCACGCTCCCCTCACCATCAAAAGCGACTTCCTCACCAAGGAGTCTTGGGAAAGAGGAGAAAAGGAAAGAGCTGAACACAGAGGTGGAGACCGTGAAGAACGCAGAGGTGGAGACCGTGATGAGCGCAGAGGTGGAGACAGAGGAGGAGATCGTAGAGGTGGAGAACGCAGAGAATACAATCGGGAAGACAGAGAGGACAGACCTCCCAGAAGAGATAACCGTGATGAGAGAGGTGGTGAAAGAAGAAGAGGTGGTAGAGACAGAAACGAATGATTGAAATATGTAAATTTCTGATCATCTCATTTATCTTATCGAAAATACAAACCGATTCGTTTTTTATAATTTTTTTCTAAACTAAAACAATTACAATCGAAGGCATGTGAATGGAGGTCAATATTTTAGACGAGTTATTTAGAATATTTAAAGACTAATATTGTACTTTGGAGTCTAGTATATCACATTTACTAATAAATTGATTTGTGAAAGATTTATTGCTATTGCTTGTGATTAACTAAGTTCAAGAGATTTTAGTGTTTAATCATAATTTTGCTTATGGTACTTTATTTTTATTCCAATAATGATTTTTTAACTTCCAACCGCCATAAACAGCCCCACCACCCACGAGTACGATTCCCCCAGTGAGTCCGACTGTCACAATGATTCCACTGGCAGCTAACGACTGGATAGTGGCAAAGACAGATCCTGCTACGACATTTCCAATTCCTGCTTGCATACCTGCAGCTGCTGATCCCGCAGCTATTCCAGAACTGGTAAATCCTAAACCAGTTACAACTCCACTGACTGCTGTCATCAATCCACTTACTGAACTTGTCGCAATTACTGCTTTACCTATTTTATTTGACATAATAATATACAATCCTTAATAATAGTTTGAGTATTACCTTAATTCACAAATAGTTTATTCCTTATAGGGATTTAAATGAATTTAATGATTCTTGTTAAAATGAAACCATATAATTATGAAAACAGTTATTTTAAGACATAATATTCAATCAATTGCTCCTTTTTTTACATTTTATATTTTAACATCAATACAGATATTGCCTCCATATTTCATTTATATCTCATTTAATAATAATTCGGAGGGTGAAGCCTTTTATCAATATTGAAATTAACTAGGTACAATAGAATTTTAAGTTAAATCATAATTTTGGATATAGTTATTTCCAATAAGAATAAGCTACGATTGCACCGCATACTAATATTACTGATATTATTATAATTCCACTAGCTATTAATATTTTATAAAAGATTGCTTTGGCACCTAACGATTGAAGATAGGCAAAAAATGATTTTTTTGCTACATTGCCAAATCCAGATTGAATGTAACTAGCTATCGATTTTGCAGCTATTCCAGACTTGGTAAATCCTATTTTTGCTATTGTTCCACCTATTACTACTAAAGGAATGCCTATTAAACTTGCCGCATATACTATTTTATCTATTGTATTCTGCATAATTTGACAATAATATTAATATAAATACGTTAATGATAAATTGAAAATTAACTAAGATATCTTATTATTTACAAGTCACCACGATAAATCAAATTCATTTGTGCAATAATTATCCTCCACATTTATCACTTTAATAAATATTTTAAAGAATAGTATTCAATTAATTGTTATTTTTGTAGAATTTTAAAATACAGATATTGTCTCCAAATATTGATTCTATTATTAGAACTAGAGAAGAATATGATCAAATATATTATTATTGACAGCAAAATATGTATCAAACTAATATCAATCTTATCAAAGAATTTAGAGTTTCAGATCAATCATGATGAGGATTTTTTCAAATTTTTATACAACGTAATGCCAATATAAGTTAAACAAACTCCAAATCCAATTCCAGTCATTAGAGTTATTGTGGATATCAATCCACTAGCAGCTAAAGACTGAACCGTAGCAAAGGCAGAATTTGCCGCTACACTTCCGATTCCAGCTTGAATGACAGCCGCCTTTGATCCTGCAGCTATTCCAGCACTGGTAAATCCTATAACTTTTGTACTTACACCAGCTACGGCTAAGGCCCCTGCTACTGAACTGGTTACAATGATTGCTTTATCAATTTTGTCAGGCATAAAATAAAGATTTATCTTGATCTAAAAAATCATATTGCATGTAAATAAGGAGAAGACTATTTTTATTATGACAAGGATTTATTAATATCAAGCCTAATAAGAATTTATTACTCTGACAGCTATTGTAAGGAAGAATATTCAATCAATTGCCATTTTCATGACATCTGAATTTTTAAGATAAATGCAGACATTGTCTCCAAATTTAATTCGCCTTTATAAACTCTTCAATAATATATCTTCAATATTTTTTAGCAAAGTAAAGGGCAAATCAAAAATACGATCTGAATGCACAGTGATTTTAAGAAATGATACCATGTTATAGTAACTATATAGCTGATGGAATATATATATTTTGTTAAGATTGAGTTTGCCATGTCATACCACCTGTTAAGTACCCGGGGTCCAACTCTCGACAATGTTCCTAACTATACATCTCAATTTTCGTCTCACAATACTTATCAATCCAATCCACAGACGACCTCCATCGCTCTTTTTCATATACCTAGTGATGCCACCAATAGCCTATATATAGATGGTATTCCAAATGATGCTACCGAACGTGAAGTGAGTCGTAAGAGTTTAGATACTTAGACATCTTTCGACCCTATCCAGGTTTTCAGGAGATTCGCCTGATCCGCAAGAGCACATCGACCGGCAGGGAGTATTTGCTGTGTTTTGTTGATTTCTAAAATGTGCTGCAGTCGACTATTGCACTCAATACTCTGCAGGGCTATCGTTTTGATAAGCATGATAAGCAAAGTTTGGTAATTTCATTTGCAAAAGATTTCAAGGAAATTAGTAAATAAAAATCTAGACGTCGCTGACTTGATTTTGCTTTTAGATTATCATGCTGATACTATCTTAAGAGTATCAGATATTATACTCATGCATGAAGAATAGATTTATCTAACTATCATTTATTGCATTTTAATATTTTTGACTGGATTCGTTATTCGTTGTTTGACAGGTTAGATTATATTTCTTTATCATTCGACTCTCTATACTTATTGAAATAGGATCGAGCTGACTTTGCGCCTCTGTTCATTATATCTTGGTCCTCGATGTGGTTATTTTTAATGAAGGTCTCGTTCAGCATCCGTTTCACATGGCTTTTCTGCTTAGTTGAATTATTACTGATTGATATTCTTTGTCTTGATTATCCATTGAGTCGTAATTGATTTGCTTTTGTAAACAAACTGGATTTGAGTTGTTTAATGTTCCAACATTCTCATAGGTGCTCTGAAATATATAAAACAATACCAATTAAAGAGGAAATAATCCAGATTATCTGCTTAAGTGTGAAAAACCACCAGGGAGGGCTAATTTCTTTTACTTGAAGAAATGATGAGTTGGTTATCTTGCCATTATTTCACTTTCCCTAAGAGGCAGGAAACTTCCTTCAAAGCATCGACTACAATTAGCGTACTCAGAAATTTTAAGACAAGGAATTTCAGGATTTTGACTTATTTATTTATTAATTACCTTGTTTCGCTTAGCATTGTTTGTTAAGTTGGTTTGCGTATGAGTCTTTTTGGGAATTTGAGAGGATAAATGGATCTTTCAACATTTTTTGTAGTAGCTGGCTTTTGTTTCAGATTGGGTGTTGAGGCAATCTCACGTTGGCTATAAATAGTCTCAGGGGATTCCAGTTTATTGAGCATAGGCAAATCTATTGAAATAAATATTTTATTAATCAAAACAGAATAGATCAGAATTTATCGGTCTTCAAATATGATTAAACATAAGTAAAACGATCAGCCTACTATTACCTGTATAAAATTTTTGTAATAATAAAATAATATATCATTATTTCTGAGACTGTTTATCCTTGTTGGAGTGCGGGAAGAGTTGGTTCATGTATCTCATTACTACTTCAACCTGTCTCTCAGGGATAGTCTTCAGAATAGTCTCCTTGATTCTGTATCTCTACAGTTAGCAAAGAGTAAAAACGACTAATTTCTTAACTTGGAGCAGCATTATGCACTGGTTAAAGAGCTTAAGAGTATAAAGCTCCTCAATAAGCCCATAGTTCTGTAGAAGAGCCTATTTAAACAGACTTTGTATCTTAAGCTCTCGGATAAGCTTGCTCTGTTTAGTCAGATTTGAGCACAGTACTCCCAAAATGGCTAAAAGTTTGGTTCTTTCTTAGGGGCTAGATAACGTCTCATATTCCATTTCAAATACTTTTTGTAGAAATTTTCTATCGAAAGGAATCAAATAACTAGGTTATTGCCTAGAGAATTCTGCAAGAATAGAAAGAACAAATAGCATTCTATACTTGAGATCAAAGCTGGGTTGTTTTTCAAACATGTTGAAGAGTAAAACGAAATAGCTCATAATTTTTTTGACTAATTCAGGTTCTTCTGTCAGATGGTTCGCATACCCCTTCTGTAAAAGTTTGAGTAGTGAGTGTAGCGATGTTTAAAACTATATTCCTTGTGCCTATTTCATATAAGTAAAGATGCCATTAATAAGTTCAAGTATCTTGAGTGGATCTTCATTGGCTGTAAGTTCACTATACATTGATTCGATGTTGATTTTAAGAGGTTTAAAACATCTCTACGCGGGTATTTAAATTTTAGTGTTGCTCATTGCTGGTAGTATGATTTGAGTTTCTGATGAAAGAATATTTAGTATTATAAAATTTGGGTACAGACTATAACACTTTAATTCTTGCTACTTTCTTTTATATATCAAAGATTAATTTTTAAAAGTAGTCATAATAACATCAAGATGATAATCTTTATCCCTTGTTCATACTCTTAGGTAATACGACAGAGCTTAACAGCAAAATAAACAATTCCACGAAAGTTATGATATTATAGAGAGGTTTACTGGAACTAAAATCAATATTATTTAAAGCTTTTGATTGAAAAAGGTGGATAATTTGAATTTTAAATATTTTCATTTTTGTTAAAATGATGCTCATTATGACCCGACTGTTGAGAGTTAAAACTTTAACCAATGAAGCCTATTTGCTCCCTATTCTCAACAATCGATCTCTTATCAAGCAAAATCAACAAGTTTATGCCAAGGGATGCTACAAATTTAGCATAGAAAATAAGAATCTCATCAATGAGAAGAGTTAGTCATTAAGCATAAATCTAATGTTAAAATAACTATAAATCATTGACCAGTACTCACTTAGTTATCATTTGGCTCATGAACAAAAAATGAACTCAATTCGCACCAAATTAATTGCTTTGATTCAGTAATAAATTCGGTTCATCGATTTAAATTAGGTTAAAATTACGAAATATCTCAAAAAATTAAATTACCCTTCATAGAGTCTTAAATAAGAGCTAAAAACTATTATAAAGTATATACAAGATTTTACTTCGAATATCTAAGCCATGAGTCCTTATTAACTGAATTCAAAATGTGGAATTCTAGAATATATGCATGACTATTTGCTTCACAAACCCAAGAAATAGAACATACTAACTCGATTATCGTAAATTATTGAATCCGAAATTAAGTTCAGAGAGGCCTTAGATTATTTTAAGTCTTATAATTGCTAATAAAATATAATCAATACTCATCCCAGTAAATTTCCTTAAACATGGAAAAATATTCATATTTTAACTTATAGTAATTAAAAGACAATGAAGGAAGGATACAACACTCTCTCCAACTTGTTTTATTTTGTGGGTGGGACAATCATGATGAAGTAGTAGCATGATAAATCTAAACTTGGAATTCATTTGTATTTTCGCTATCTTAAAGAAAGTTGGAGATCTCTCTATAACTTGTTACTTTTCAAAAATCCGAGTATAGAAAATGCCAAAAATCTTCTTAATCTATTCGAGAATGAGCCACTAAAGAAAATTGTAGAATTGTCTTTTGATGCGATTGCAACAAACAAATTTATTTATATTCCCGAAAATGGTAATTTCTAAGATCATATCGACATTTTTAAATAAACGAAAGACAGCATCCCCGTTAGAGTACTTTATCACAAATAACTTCCTCTCATAAAAGAAGGAGCGTAAAATTTAAATCAAACTGATTATATTGAGGATATATTTGTTCATATGCATGGAGGTGGATTTGTGGTCCTTTCCAGTCATACGACTCAAAATTTTACCAGAAAATGGGCAAATTCATTAAAAATTCCAGTCTTTTCAATTGATTATAGGATGGCTCCTGATCATGTCTTTCCTCAGGCTCCCAATGACTGCTTTCAAGTCTACAAATTTTTAACAACTCAGCTCTATAAATACATGAAAATTAAGCCAGCAAATATTTTTGTTGGAGGAGATTCGGCGGGTGCAAATCTATCTTGTGCAATAACAACCTTGGCACTCAAGAATCAGCTTGTAATTCCTAAAGCTTTATATTTGGCTTATCCGCCTGTGAATATGGCATATACATATTATCCTTCCAGAAAATATGTTCTTAATGATCCCTTGCTATGGCCTACAATGGTCAAAATGTTTTTAAAATGCTATTTTAAGAATTAAGAGGATATGAATAGTCCTCTTGCAAGTCCACTTCTTCTCACTGAGTAATTTGTTGGAGGAAACTAAGGAGATATCAGATTTCCTCTAAAATGGCCAAAGACATATATTGCTGTGGGAATGAAAGATCCCCTACGAGATTAGTCCCTCTTATTTATGAAAAAAATGACTGAATCGAATATAAATTGTAAATGCTTCATTTATGAGCATATGAGTCATGGATTTCTTTCTACTGATCAGATCATCAAGGATACATCAAAGACAATCGACCACTCTATTGAAATCTTAAAAGAACTGATAGCTGCATCAAAAAATTAAAAGAAATGATATTTAACTTTGAGTGTGAACTATAAACTAATAATAATTTATATGTTATGTGAATCAAAATAATTGATATCGTCATATGTTCTTGAAGCGGATGCTTCGATTATTTTCCTTGCATCTGATCTCTTCATCATCAAGGCGAGGTGGACGGATTAGCTTTTCACTTACTTTTTGAGATTTAAAAGTTTTACTAGAGATTGGACTGGTTTCACTTGGGCTATTAGCTTCGTCAATGGTTTGAAAATTACTCTATTCCTTGAAAAATTTAGAACTTTCTGTCCTTCGTAAATTAAATTATCTTTCAGGCTACCCATAACTTTGACTGAATATTTTCCTAGTATAACTACTACTCTGAATTCCTTCTGCTTGTTGAAAAAAGCTAAAGCAGCTGACAATCCTCATCCTTCTCCTTGGCCCATCATTTGTTTCTCTATTAACTAGTTTGATCTATCGATATCTCTCACGAATCTAATCTATTTTTTTCTACTGCAACCGCTGAATTTAAGTATTGTTTTTCATCAGTCTAATATTTTAGTCCTTTAGCAGTTATCTTTCCTGTTTGACTTAGTTGTAATCTCTTTGGAGTTGATTCATTTGATTTTTAAGTTGATTAATGGTGGCATACGCTTGCTGGTATTGTTTCTGAAGTTAACTTCGATTTCTATCTTCGGACTCCAATAAAGATTGATAATGTTTGATGATATCTTGGTTGACAATCTGAGTCTGCAATCGTAAGTTTTACTCTTGTTCTATTCTGTTGTTTCTGAATGAGTTTTCACTATTTTTTTAATAATGTTCTATTTTCTTTTGATATCTTTCAATGTCAGTTTGATTGCTTTTAATGAGCTACTAATGATGGTCTACAGTCATTTTAATTTTAATTATTTCTTTCTCTTTTAATTACAACTGAAAGATTAGTGATTTTTTTGATTATTCTAACTCTTTATTTTTATCTTCCTGAGTTGATAATTGATCTTCTAATTGGTGAATCTGATTTGCATATTATTCAGTCATATTATTGAATTGCGCAATCCTCTCCTCGACCTCCTTAAGTTTGGTTTGTGTCTGTTTGAATTTATCCTTGTAAATTTAGCTAATATGTAGTTTCTTCTTAAGATCTCCGTATTATTAGTGAAGCTCCATCTGTTTCTATTCACTCTATATTTGTTTTCTCTTATACTATCCAATTATCTACTATAATTTTTTGCATCTCAGGGATTCTTCTTTTATCTTTCCTTCAAAAATTTATATTTTTCGACCTGATAACTCGAGCTAAAATTTTAATTGTTCAATCTGCTCATCATACTTTATTTTTTATTCCCGAGATTTGTCACGAGTAATGGTCCAATTTTCCTGTTTGATTCTTAAACTCCTCAACTCTTCATCCTTTGTGGTATTTTACCACTCAAGACATTATAAATTTTTAATTAACTCATCTATCTCAATTTCTTTCTTGTATAAATTACTTAATTTTTCTGACATTTCTTGGATGGCTGCTTACTTTTAATTTAACAACTGTTGTGTCTACAATAGTTGCTTCTCCAATTCTTTGTATTTTTAGTTTTACTCAATTGCAGCAACACTTTTTTCAATTGATACTTCACTTGGATTCTATTTTAATTCCTTTTCTTTTTCCTTTTCTTTTTCCTAGTCCTTCTCCTTGAAGTCATGATTCATCAGCATGGTTACATCAGTCAGCTTTTCAATTATGAGATTGCTTTAATTCCATCTCTCCAGTATATTCTGAATTTCTACTAGTATATGTTCACGAGGGTCCTCTTCGCTTAATCCTAAAGTTTCTTGAATTTTTTTAATTAAATCCTGCATTTCCTTGAAATTCTGTGAAGATTCCACCTTATCTTTCTTTTCTGTTTCAAGCATTATATTTACCTGGTGATACTCATCTTCTAACTCTTCATACTTTTGAGCCAGCATATTTTTTTATTACTAAAGGTGACTGAAGTATTATCTTTCCTCTTTCATTGAATTTTGATATTAAAGAGCCATTTTTTGCAATCGCAAATTCGCTTAATTGACTTGCGAATTCAGCTGATATATTTTGAATCTATTCTCGAACTGAAGAGAGTAATCCTGAGCGTTCTGGTTGTCAAGAGATTCATTCATATCATCTTAAATTTGCTCGATTTACTCCCCTTCCATGCTGCGTCCTGAGTTACAGTGATTCATTATTTTATATACTGTCTAATTCTAAAGATAATAAAACATCCATCGTTAATAACATAACTTCAATTAAAAGAAAAATCAAGAAGATATTCATGAAGCCATCTTGATAGGACACTGATTTTCGATGCTTTTTGTTCAAATAAGGTTATTTATTAATATTTGATTTATTGATGTAATCCTATTCTTGATTCTTTGATCTAATAATCAAGATTATGTTCTCATTTAACTTTTAAGATTCATAAATTAATAATTGCCCTTGAGAATATATCAATTAAAATATATTTAAGAAAAGCTGGTTATCTTGGAAAAATTGCCTAGCTATTGAATTGAACTGAAATTTAATTCAGCTCCAAGGATGAATTTTAGGTTTGACTTGTGTTCTCGACGAAGAGCACTAGTTTTAGTATATTATTAATGTAACGATATATGATTAAATTTGGCAGATTTTTCACACTTAAGTGTTGATTTTATCAAAGATAAGATCCGTATCAAGTTAAAAATAACATAAGGTGGTCTTTTATCTTTTTACTAAACGTTTTATTATAATATCTGAACAATAATTTTCGTATTCTTAAATAATTTTAAGATTATTTAAAAGAAAACCTTTTCAAATTAAATCTCAGATAAATTAATAAATAATGTTTTCTGAATAAATAAAATACTTAAGTTAATCAATTACTTAATTGGAGGCGAATTCGTTTTATCTAAAATGGATTTTTCCCCCAAGTTAGAATATATCTAAACCATGTGATATATGTTTAAAATTCTATAATTTAATTCAAATCTATAAGTTCACTGATAAACCTCAAATATTCTAAATATGGTTTTATAGTTTAAAGAGTCTACAATTTTAAAATTAATTTTAATTAAACATAAATATTGAATATCTTTATCAATTATATGCAATTATACTGAATTTTAACTTCTGTTAGCTCGAAGAACCTTTCTTTTGGCTTTTAAAAAACTGGAATTGGCCTTTTCCAATTTCGAGATAACATCTGAAATTAACTCATTTTATTATTCCTTATAATAATAATCATAAGGCAATGTGCTTCATCAAAACTTCATGTGTTGGCAGCAGAAGTCTTCTGGACGACCCCGTCACTCCTTCCAATGGTCCTTACAAGGCCTTTGATTCCAAAGCACATTTGAGCTCTGAGACTTCATTTGACTCTTGCCAAAGCTTTGATTCTTTCCAGCATTTTTATAGTCCAGAATACGCACTACTATCTCAGATGTGTGCTTCTATGGCTATGAACTCTGATTTACTCTTGAAACTCCATGAAGTTATAATCTATTTATTCAGGATGTCTGTCGCTCTTAAAATGCCCTGGAAGAGGCCTTTCAAGCAATTAAATAAGAGGAAAACAAAGCTACAGAGGAGGGAATCACAGCAAGGGAAACTTCAAAGACATCAGACCCTATGGTTGAAAAATTATTTGGAACTTCAAGCTATCGATACCGACTGAGACTGAAGAACAAATTCCCTTCTCTTATCTACAAGGAGAGAAATATGGGTTTATCTGTTGAATTAACCGATCTTGAAGGCAAACTCGTGCTAAATTGTAATTTTTAAATAATACAGCTAATTTAATTAATTTATGCATGGCTGTCTGTGACACAAATGGTCAATGGATCTCAGAAAATGAAGAAGGAAGTGCTTTTTTAAAAGGAAAAACAGAAGTGGAGCTTTATCATGGAGAAGTTGTCTTTCAAAAAATTTACCCCAGAGATGTGAGTCGGGCATATCCCGAAGGTAAAGTTAACATGGTGATCTATCCTAAGCCTTCCTTAGTCCAATTTTCAAGCATGTCCTCTTCTGTGGAAGAAAGAGTGAATGCATTGGATATTGAGCCACTTCTTATCAGTGATGTGATCATTCGCGCCAAGAAGAAATCTACAGATTGATTTTAGTCATTGATTTATCTTCAGCATTACATATTTATCATTTGTATTACGCATTGAATGTATAAATAATTTTTTGCATTAATTTTTGAATTAATTACACAACTAAATGGTTTATTCATAATTTTATATTTCTTAGTGTTATAATTAATCATATAAAATAGTCCTTTAAGGCCTCATATTTATTAAGATAATGATCAATATTAATATCAAAGAGTATGTTCACTGGCTGCTTCTTCAGCTTTTTCAAGCCAAACAATAAATGCTATGAATCCATTTGCTACCAGTATCATAATCATCTTTTTTATATTCATGTTCTTTATCTGTTCCTGCAATACTTCAGCTAAAGAAATATATAAGAATGTACCAGCTGACATACTCATAAAGAAAGCCATTACAAAATGACCTTGCCCCATTAAAAAGCTGCCTGTTAGTAAACCAAGAACATTGATTAATCCTTGAATAAGGATCATCAACCTTATTGTTCTCGTTCTAAACCCTTCCTTCTTATACAAAAGGCCTAATGTAAGTCCCTCAGCCCACTTATGCACCACAATGGCAGAAGCCAAACTAAGTACTGAGAAAGTGTTTTTCTGAAGCCCAAGAGCTAAAGTTTCAAAGAATGCATGAATTGACATGGCTGCTTGCAATATATATGGTTTCCAGTTAATTTATTAATTCTCTTGTTTTTCTGTTAGTGATTTTTCCTATTTTTTCGCATCTGCGTTAACATTTTAAACATTTTAAAATTAATTGCTGGTTGGGTATTTAAGTTAGATACTATGGGCATCTCCTTCATTTCGTTTTGGTTATGCAACAAAACTAATTTCATACTAGTGATCATGCGATTGACTAATCATTATTTTGTCTAAAAACATAACTATAAGCATTGTGGTCATTGCGATAATCATAGTCAAGGGGATATTGGCCTGGTGATGACTTTAAGGGTTACTTGTATAGTGATTCTATTGAAAAAATGAATCAAAGTTGTTAATAGCTTCAGGTATGATGTCAATCATAGCTATTGAAAGAAAAAGAGTACCAGAAAATGTCATTGCAACATCCATGACGGCTTTGTTCTTAAAACAATCAAGCGTGGAGATGCAGCTCCCGAATATAGTGACCTCTAAAAAGAAAGTGGCCATGAGCGCTATCTTCAATGCCATAGTGCTGTCCATGTAAGTTTATAATATCTATATATAGAAAAGAAGTTAGTTTAAAAATCAATATAATATACATCAAAAAGATAGGTCTTACAATATCTTAGCTGCTTCAGCTTTCAACTCAGCAAATGTTTATTTTTTTTGTTTCACTTTTTCCCGAATACTACGGTATTCCTCCTTCATGGTATTATGCCGAAGTAGGTCTTCCATTTCGTTTTGTATTAATTTTTTTTCTTTCTCCAAATCACGCTACAGTTCCTGTTTTTATAATTTTTATCTGGCGATCTGTTAGTCCTCTTCCTGTTGTTTGAGTCTCTATTCTTCTTTTCGCTTTTCTTTTTTATCTTGGATTTCTTTTTCTTAATCAGCTTTTCGTAGTTTTTCCTCTTAATTTTAAATACTTTCCCTCTCCTTCTCTCTCACACTTTGTTCCTCTTCGCTCTTTGATTTCGATTCTTTCTTAAACTATGATGGCTTTTCTTTGCGAGGCTTTTAATCAACATCCTCAACAGATTAGTTATAAATACTATGCGTTTCTTTGAATTGAGATTGTTTTGATGATGGAACTACTAGTTTGTTTATCTTTTTATCAATTTTCATTGGAATTTTATCTCTTCGATGTTATCTGTTGTTATTCTTTCTTTTAATCTTTTATTAGTAATCCTTTAAAGCTTGGCTGTACTTTTAAAATTTATTACCACTGCTCGTTAGAGAACTGTTCTTTTCATCCTTTTTACTTACATTTGCATTTGCACTTGGGACTGTCTTTTTCTGCTGTTTACTCGCCTACTTTTATATTTCATGAACATTTTCAATTTACAAATGTTCCTTTGGTTGATTTGGGGTTCGAGAGGTCGTAGGATTTTTTGCAGTACCTGGACTTTATTTTATTTCATCAAGAGCAATATCCATATCCTTATTTGCTTAATTCATCAAATATTCTTTTTCACTCTAAAAAGGGGAACTATGAACAGTCTTTTCACTGCTTTCCGGTTGACTGGACATGAAATTTGCAATAGGAGGCGAAAATATGTTTTTAATTTCGTTTTCTTTCCTTTCATTCACGACTGCAATTGGCTGAATATTTTCAAAATAAAAGGAGGGAGATGCGCCCTTTTGATTATTATTCCCAATTCGCGGGCTTCCATAAATTGGCTTTGGTGGAGGTTGATGATTTCTAAATAAAATTTTACTTTACTTTAAATTAACAGTGGGTTTCAAGATAGATCCAATTCCATTTCCTGATAATGCATATACATTTTTTTGATTATTTGGCACATTTTTAGAGTAGCTGAAATTGATTTTTGCTGCACTGTAGGGTTTAACGGATGAATTTATATTCTTACCATATAACGTACGATGATTTAGTGCCAAGGCAAAATCATTCCTTGTACCTTTAAATACTGTTTGATTTTCTTCATCCCTCAACCCTTTTTCGACAAATCTCTATACTATTTGCGGAGTATTTTGAAATCTTGGTGTCAACACCATTTCAATCTTCTGAGGCATAGAGTTTGCCTTTATGCTTGCATTTCTCTTGTTTTCTTGCCCCATTTCACTTAAAATAGAATTATGCCCGTAAAGTCTAGAGTTATGAACATTGAACGAGTTGATTTTCTTTCGTTTGTCTTTATAAGATTATAGGTTACTATGAAGTTTTAATAGCTCTTATCTTACTTTCGAGAGAGTGTTAGCACCCTAGAGGTCAGATAATTGATGATTCTGCATAACTTTGCATTGTCCATGATCTCCAAGCAGTTTCAATATTTTAACAGCACTTAAGCACATCTGTGTCTAGTTACACAGTCTCTCTCTTCTACACTCCTCAACCTTGGAATTTATCCACAATTTAAATGTTTTTTCTCCTGGATACTGATCAGGCCTAAGATTCATAAACATCAACTATTCGTTTATTTCAAAACTGCCGTAGGTATCCTGCATATTTTAAAGCACTGTGATAATATTGAGACAGTTGCAAGTGAATGTATGCTGTACAGTTTTTGATTATATTTGAGTTGCTAGCGATGGTCCCTGATATTCAGTGTATAGTAGAACTGAATATCTTTTTCCATTTAATGAGCAGTGGCAGTTTTACGTTTGAATCTTAAAGTAGATGACCTTTACAACATGTGGATGATGATGGGCCATGCGTTTATTGAGAAGCGCTACAAAATCAGACTGCTGATCATAGGTATCAAATCGTAGGTCATGCTCCTGTATAAGTTAATTTGTGAGAGTATTGCGTAGAAAGGATGGGGCGATACGAATCCAATTGCGAGTGAGTAGATTATGTTCGTGTGAGCTTTTGTTGCCCATCTGAATTAGCTGCCAATAAGAATATTAATAACATTTTATTTTGACAATATTCTCATAAACATTCTTCTCAATCAAAATAATCAACAGCATTTCTTTTTGTACGCTAACGTGTTCTTTTTCTTGTTTGTTATATGAATTGTTGTCGATGCCTGTTGGGGAGGGGGAGTAGTGGTTTTTTATACTTATTTTGATGTCTTTTGGTCTGTTGAATTCGAATTTGAAGTTGCTGCTGTTACAGGCGATGTGGAATTGCTAGAAGTTGAGGCAGAAGGGACTAATAACCCCAGTTTCTACATTTTTTTTCTCGCTATACTCACTCCAAAATCCCGTATGGCATCAAATACTTTCTCACCGGTTTTGGCACTAACCTATTCAGATGTGTATTCTTATTTTTCTGCTAATTTCTTAATGCGCTGGATCTTAAATGAGGTACCTCTTGGCTTACACCACGCTAACAGTCTGATTTATTTCCCAACAGTAAAACTTTAGTACTCTTGTCACAATAATTATAAGCCTCGTTAATCCAGAAGTTTTCGAGGTCATCAATGGAAGCTGGGTCTGTTAAGTCGTATACCATTATTATACCATCAGTGCCTTTGTAATAGGCTGACGTGATAGTTCGAAAGCGTTCTTGTCCGGCTGTATCCCATATTTGAAATTTGATGTTCTTTCCTTCATACTTGATGGTTTTGAATCTACATTAGGTCAGTCATACCGGAAGTCCACTCCAATGGTGGTTAGATAATTTTAAGTGAACTTATTTTCTGCGAATTGCATCAGGAGAGAAGACTTGCCGACACCTGATCCTCCGATTAGAATGAGCTTGACAAGTTGATCATACTCTTTAATCATTGTCTATAAATTGATATATTTAGTGGGTCGGTAATTTAATTAAAATCTACCTAATAAGACTGTAAAACATAGACTACATAAAATCCACTTCATAAATAAATATATATGTAAGATATGGGACTACTATCACTATTAGGGCTTATCATCCTCCTCCTAGACTTTTTATTTCTTTTACTTCTTCTCTTTTTCTTTTTCTTTTTCTTTCTCTTTCTCTCTTCTCGCTTTCTTATCCTTGCTTTCAGATTACTCCTCGCTACCAAGTTCAGCAGCTGAGCCACTTTCACTTTAATCAGAATCTTCTTCGTCATCTTCTGCTTCAAAATCTTCATCCTCGCTCTCATCGTCATCAGCTTCAGCAATTAATTTAACTTGCTCTTGTTGTTACATTTTAACTCTAACAGAACGGCTCTTAAAATATTCGACTAAAGCGTCAAGTTCACCTCTCTCAATTCCCATAAATTAGACTGATTTCTTTTACTATTTTAAGGAAATTTTCAAATCAAATTGCTTATTAGATGCGTTAATTCGATGAAATTCTACAGCAGCTATATCCTCCACGCGGAAATAAAGCACTGGCTTGGGGATAAAAATTATGGATTGTTTAAGCATATAGAGCCAGCCAGGTTGTGCCTTTACGTTAGCCTTCACACAGGGCTGTCCTGCTTTAGATTTAAAATGAGGACCAGGCTGAATTAGGTTGATACCTCCAGTGGCATGAATCAAATCGATAAACACCTGAAACTGAGGACCTGAGTACTAAGGCTGAAGATCTTTGAGATTAGGGGCCTGGTCAAGCAGTTCAGGATTAACCTTAGTCTTGACATCAACTTCAATTTCTTTTTTAATTTGCATCACGATATAGCGGTAAACTGTTTGTCCCTGATAAATTGGTTTGTCCTTGTTGAGCTGCAGTATGATTGATACTTGAGACTCGTTGGTCATAGGGAGAATGAACCCCTTTGTAATATTGCGATATTCAATGTTGTAGTTGAAGGTCATGCCATGAAAGCGTAAACTCTTTTGATAGAAGTCGATGGTGTACTTTCCACGGGGCACAGCCAAGTTAACATCTATCAATGTGGCAATTGACTCACCAGCAAACTCACCTATCTTGGCGCGCTCCACAATTTGCTTAAAGATAATCTCTGCTGTGCTTTGCTTGTCTTCTTGTTCTTCACCCTCTACATCCATTTTATTATCATCTTCCTCTTTTTCTTCCCTTGGCTCTTCTACGTGGAAGCGTATTTCGCACATGCAATCATCATTGCCGACCTCATCAGTAGCTGTTTCGACAATGATATCATTTTTGTTGATGGTGGAGTTGTTGATAGCATCATAGTTGACTGATAAAATAGGATGATTTCCACTCATTGTAACCAATGCTAGTGTGGATTGATCCTTATCGATTCTGCCATAATTAGTTCCCTTGAATGACATTATGCCGCTAAAATATTTATATTAAATTCAGTCAAGATTTATACTGCAAAGAGATATCATTTATTAAGATATATAGTATCGTATGATAATCGTTTTGAATAAGAAAATAAATCTTCTAAATCTCAAATTAAAAGCTAAATGTCTGATAGGCCTATATCAAAGGAATCATCTTTTGGAGGCTTGTTTAAGTTAGTCTTCTGACTCTGTTCATAATAGCACAATGCTTATATTAATGTGATTGAATGAGGGTATGGGATACTTATGATATTGATAATTTTAAATATTTTTAAATTAACATTGATATCATTGAACGATGGAAGGAGGAAGTTAATCAGTCAAGAACATCCCAAAACAGGCTGCCTATAACAAAAATGAAAAGTCCAGAGATGTACGCACCACCAACATCCAAGCCGCCAAAGGTAGTTCTCCTTTCACTCAGCCGTCGCCGATTGTATTCGAACCAGCCTTGGTCCCAGAGGCATGGATAAGATGATCAGAGATAGCCGTGGGGAAACTCTCATCACCAATGATGGCGCCACCATTCTTCAGAAGTTAGACGTGGTGCATCCCACCGCCAAAATGGTACTAAATTGTTCACTCAGCTTGTTGAAATTTCGAAGGCTCAGGATATTGAAGCTGGTGATGGAACCACCTCAGTTGTCGTACTCGCAGGAGCTTTCCTTAAAGCCGCTGAATCTTTGCTGGATAAGGGTATTCACCCAAACATTATTTCTTAAGGTAAACAATTACTAAATTAGGCTTTCAAAGAGCTTTGGATGCATCTCTAGATGTGATAAAAAACTCCTTGTCTATTCCTGTTGAAATTTCAAACCGTTAAACTCTTATCGAATGTGTGAATACTTCATTGAGTTCAAAAGTGGTATCCTCTAACTGTGATTTGCTGTCTCCTATGGCAGTTGATGCTGTTTTAAAGATCATTGACCCAACTACCGCCACAAATGTGGATTTAAAAGATATTCGTTTGGTTAAAAAGTTAGGTGGAACAATCGAGGATACTGAACTTATTTAAGGTCTTGTTTTCGATAAATGCAAGCCTAGTTCAGCTAGTGGTGGCCCTACAAAGATGGAAAATGCCAAAATTGCAGTGATCCAATTTCAAATAGCCACACCCAAGACTGACCTGTAAAACTCAGTTGTCATCAAAGATTATCACGCTATGGATCGCATAATGAAAGAAGAGCGCAAAATAATTGCCTAGATGGTCAAGAAGGTTGTTGCTTCCGGAGCCAATGTGTTACTTATTCAAAAAAGCATCTTGAAAGATGCGACCAATGAACTATCTCTACACTTTTTAGCTAAGAAAGGCATCATGGTGGTCCAAGACATCGAAAGAGATGAGGTTGATTTCATTTGTAAATCAGTCGGAGCCATCCCTATTGCTCATATTGATCATATGACCGCTGATAAATTTGGATCAGCTGCTCTTTGTGAACACACTCGCCTTAATGACGACACAAAAGTATTTAAAATTACTGGACTGAAACACTCCAAAACTATTTCTGTCCTTATCAGAGGCTCGAATCCACTTGTCATTGATGAAGCTGATAGATCTATTCATGATGCCCTTTGTGTCATTCGTTCACTTATCAAAAGTAAGGCTCTCATCACGGGGGGTGGGTCAGTGGAAGTTGAAATTGCAAACCAACTGAACGAAAGACTGAGTACTATGAAGGGTTTAGAGGCAATTATTTTTAGAGCTTACGCCTAAGCTTTGGAAATTATTCCATACACTCTTTCCGAGAATGCTGGAATGAATCCCATTAATGTTGTGACTGAACTTCGAAACCGCCATGCTAAGGGTTAAAAATATTCAGGAATCAGCGTAAAAAAGGGAAATATTGTTGATATGAAAGAAGAGAGAGTATTACAGCCTGCTCTAGTGACTCAGAGTGCTTTGACTTTGGCTACTGAGGTCGTTCGCATGATCCTTAAGATCGATGATGTAGTGTTGACGGCAAGATGATCAATTCAATTGTATTAATTCACTTGTTTTACTATCAATTTGTATTAATTTCAAAAATAAATAAAGAAGAATAGTAAGTACTATTATCAAAATAGATAGTATTTTGAGCTTAAAAATTGCTATGATAAACATAGAAGGAAAATATTGTTTACAAATGTATGGATTATGTTCGAAACTAATAATAATTTATCATCAGTATTTACAAATCATCTTTATCACTCTTCTTTTATACTCTTTACATCTGTCTTCTTGAAGTGTTCGGTTCTAATCAATATCTCCTTTTCTTTTATCCTTGTCAGCACAGAGTTGTAAAGGTTCATAGTCTTGGTTTTGGCCTCAACCCATTGCTCTTTGCTTTTTTCACTCACTCCTTTCACAATCTCCACTAATTTATCTGAAACTGTCGTAAAATTTTGGTGTAAATCTTTTTTCGATATTTTAATTTCCATTCCTTTCTTGACAAAGCTGATAGTGAACTGCTTGAAACTATCAATGTTGGTTGAGACTCTTTTCATTATTTTTTATTCATCAAACTCCCCTGCAAACATCATAGTGACATTGTCCTTTGAAACTTCATAAGTCATTTTTAATTGCCCAAGTCTTTCAGCTAAAGTTTCCATCATAATTTACCCTGAAACCACAATGGCTGCTTTTAACGTGAAATACAAAGGTAAGATATATTTGTCACCTAGCTGCTTACCCCATTCCAAAGCTGCCCCGTTGTATTCAATTGCTTTCTTTAGGTTGCTCATAAAATAGGTGTCCTTCAGTTGAGTCAAGATCTTCAAAATTCTTGCTGTTTTATCATGGTCGGAAGTGTCATCATTGACGATCTTCAATTTATATTCTATAAAATCTATGAGTTCCTCAGCTGATTATGAGAAAAGCCAGGATGCTTGCTTACTGAACTTATTTGATATTTTTCTTGCCCTGCCGATTCTTTCTGTTGAACCTTGATAAAGTTTGTTGAGAGATTCCAATGATTAACTGACCTGAAGTTGAGCAAAATTGTAGGCATGCCCATAGACTGGGAGAGTTTCCACTAAAGTTTGATTGATCTGGGATGCTATCTGCATGGATTAGAAAAGATTATAAAGATAGGCTATTGAAAAAGTATTTGTATGACGATTTAGAGTATGATGTAATATTCTAAAGATATATTAAAAAATATCTGCTGAAATATGACGACATGAAAATTCACATCATCATAATCATTATTCATTTTATCAATAATCATAGGGAGCCTTTCGACTTCTATTATGTTCATGGCTTATCAGTAGGTCAAGTTGAAGCAAAAGTATCAACAACTATTACCATAATCATCATTCTAGATATACTTTGTTGATCAATTTGAATTATTATCTTTCTTCATAAGTTTCATGATTTTTCACTGTCAAAGAACACCTAGTCTTCAGCGTAGAGTTGTCAATATGCTTATTTTGCAACTTAATCAAGAAATTTATTTGAAGCATAATTTTTCTCATTGCAAAGCTGACTCAGTCAATAATTTTCCCATAACCGTATTCTTTGACTGATGAGACAACATAATTTGCTTTAGAAATAGTAGTGCATTATTTTTTATTAAAATATTTATGTCTTGAAAATGAGATGTTTTTAATATTGGCAATGAAAGTTTAATTTTTCTTTCTTGGAGAATAAATGATGTACCGATTTTAAATCTGAAAATATATTGTAAATTGGTATAAAGATGTGATTTCGTGAAAAATCAAATTATTAGGATGCGAGTTATTATGAAAGAGATCAATCTATTAAAATAATTCTAAGATCATTGATTTTATTGCTCATGGTTCAGCAAAAGTTTTCTTATGGATAATATTATCTACTAGAACCTATCTTCGCACTTTTTTAATTCTCCATAACAGCAGAATCTCCACAAGCAAAACGCAAATTTAGACACAGTTAGTAACAATAATGGTCACTCTCATTGAGTAAGGAATATAGCAAAGTCCAACATGATTCCATGCCATTGAAAGGACTGTAATCACAACTGCTGCTTTATAAACTACCATTATGCTCACATAGACATACCCCGCTGTATAGTATTTTGATAAATGGATTATGCCAAATACTACAACTGGTACAAGCATTTAAAAGCCATAGCTGCAAGTCCATCCGATGAATATCTTCTTCACTAAATGTACTAACAAATACTTTGTGGGCAAGATATAGACACTGTAGTTACGATAAAAAAAATGAGTTGCGCTAGGATCCAAAGGAAGAAGACCCCATTAAATACTTTGAAAAAGATGAGTCGATTCAAAAATGCCTTGAGGGGTGGACTGACTTCTGGTTCCATTGTGACTATTATTAACAATATGAATTCTGTTTGACCATTAATTTCAATGTTGATAAGTTTTAAATGACAAATATATTTTAAGATAATTTATGAATACGGGTGGAGTCAAAATAAAGTCTAATGCAACAACAATAATATTAATGCGTGATCATCTCTTATTATTTTCTTTATTTTTATTACTAGCTAATTGAGTTTCAATTGTAGTAAAAGATTGGGTGATTTTTGTTTTGGGAGTTGAAAGAATTTATTAATTGGATTATTATTATTTTTGATAATAATTAATTACCACAACTCATGGTACGCTATTTGTTATTTAGCCCAAGGAAGTTAAGAACCCTAAGGAATTTTTGAATCTTCTCAAGGACCCCAAAACATCAGACAAGGCCAAAAAACCCGTCAAGAAAAGTAGCATTTATTTTATTTAGCCGTATTCATCAAGAAGAACGCCAAGGTCACCAAATTCAAAATCAGAAGAGGCAGATATTTCTTCACCTTCCAGGCTGACAAGCCCACTGTTATCCAAGCCATCGAGGCAGGACTGGGCAAGGATGTTGAAAAGGTCGAGATCAAGAAGAGAAGAGTGGTAGCCAAGAAGGCCAAGAATGCCAAAAAATGATTGAATACCTATTTAACATCATCTATTCGCATTCTACAGTACGCATAATTAGCTAATAATAAAATTAAATGTCAAGCAAAGACAAAAAACTTCTTTTTAACTTCATCGCACAAATGGACAAAGTCACTCTCAGCAAGGATCGACTTAAATTTCCAATTAAATTTTAAAATAGAAGACACTTTCATCAGTCAAACGAAGATCATCTAGATATATCATCGCAATATACGAAAGTCTTGAACAAAATTCAGAGAAGACATAATTTAGATATCGCTGATATTGAAGGGACTCAATCAAGAGTATTGCCTCACCCAAGAAAATCTAACCAAAAAATTTAAACTAAAATTGAGGAAGAACAGATTGATAAACTTGTACGTAAACAAAGTAGCAATTAAATATTTTTTAATTAGAAAAAAATGGTCCTAAAAACCGAAATGCCTTCTCTTCGGCAGCATTCACTTCCAAGTTTACCAATTTTAGTGCGAGAAAGAAGACAAGAGCCAAAAGAAATTCCACCTAGGAATCCTTAATAGTTTTTTATTCGAATAAAGACGCAGCCGGTTGAGAAGCTTGGTAAACATCTCTTCTCGTCAAAAATTAATGACTAAGCATTTACTAATCGAATGAAATTTCAGAGTTAGTGCAGAAATCCCACATTTATTAGCAATATATTTTTGATATGAATACTTCATTATTGACCAAATAATCATCAATATACTTTTTAGACTCCTGTTAATCCTCCAATAATTAGCATTACGTTAAGTACACACATAACTAAGTAAAGTATTCATTACTTGCCCACACGACGCGGGTACCCTTCGTGCGGCTTCCTTGTCCTGGTTCGACGTCTTTAATGAAGATATTAAGGATTATCAAGACTATGAAGCAGAGAAAGTGAATAAAAGCAACCACTGCGGCGTAGATATAAGGAATGTAGAGAATTATCAGAGTTAAGCCTCCAATATGATAGGCGAATATTATTGGAAAGTATACGTTCCAGCTCTTTTGGTCCCATTTCTGCATTGACCTATAGATACCCGACTTTAAGATGAAACTTATTCAGTAGGTTTGTCTTCTTATTTAGCGTGGGGTACTTCTTCATCATGTCCCCATTTGACATAGTGAATCGTTTTAAGAAGAAGGAACAAACCAAGAGTAGCAGCCACTTATGCAAGGATAACGCCCTGATAGTAATGCAGATTGCTCAAGTTACCATTGAAGGAGATGGGGATATGGACTATACTCATAAATGAATTAAATGAATTGATTTAAATATAAAATAGCTTTGATTATTCCATATATAGCATTTCCATTTGGAGGATACTAAAATTCAATATATCGATAAATTACTTTAATCTGGATTGAGAGTGAACGTTTAATTATAATTTTCATTATTGGTTTGCATAAATAAACTCAATCTCGTTATTGTCAATCATCAATATACTCAATAAATATAAATAGCTGTAGTATTATATTTTATTCACTAATGAAATTCAGACACATGGATGAAGAAGGTTCTTTGGAAAGACTCAAAAGCATACGTGAAAGATATGGTTGCCAGAGATTTAATTAACGAACACCATAGAATAAGATAGGATCTATTATCCACAACTACGAATATGCTAATCATTCAGGAAGGAGACCTTCAGGGAACTTTCAAATCAATGACTTAATCCCTACCTCTCCTCAAAGGCAGACTTGGAAAGAAGAAAGTAGAGACGCTAAATTTTAAAGAAATGAAAGAAGTTATTCACTTGCTGAGAGAAATAAAAATATTGAGTCAAAATTTCCATCTGAGGCCTTTGATTCAGTTACATCAAAAAGATTATAAAATTTTACTGGATTTATAAAGGATTTAGATGCTAGGATATCATAAAAATAGAAAATGTTAAACGCCAGATTTAAATAAAATGAGAAGCTTTTCCAATAAAAGACATTTAATCCGGAGGTCGAAACTAGCCATTTGTCGACAAAATATAAAAGTAGCAAGAATCTAAAATATCTTGAAGAAAAGAGTGAACGGAATCGTTAAAAAATACACCCTCCCTTCAGATAGACCAATGATAGAAATTTGATTTAGAAATATACTCATAGGGCAAGATAAAATGAAATTTCAAGCAATTAAACTCATAACTAACATTTGACAAATATTTTAGAAAAGAAATGGATGACCTATGAAAATCCCCTTGATCAAAAATATAAGTTGAGCAAACTATATACCTAATCAGCGGCTCCTCTCCGATAAAATATGAGAGAGTATGATTACAGCCCGATCAAACGCTTAGACAATAGATAGACCTAAAATATGCCAATTCGTCGGTAGAAAGATCCATGGAATATATCTAAAATGTAAAACATTCAGCAACGCATTAAATCTGTGCTTAAGCAATCCAATTACTGATCACTTTCATCGATAATACTTTTAGCATTTACTTTATTAATAGTAGTAATTTGATTATTTTTTCATCAGTATTTACATAATGGCTTAAAAGGGGATAGGGTAATCCATTTTAAAAAATAGATTAGATCATTGTAATCTATTATATACTATTTTTAATTTAAAAAAACTTAATTTTGGCATCATCTGGATCATTTATATCCTTTATAAAATATTCAATTATCATCCTTACTGTAAATAATTTAATTTGAACGGAGCTTGAATATCTTTTTAAATATTCACGAATTATATAAGGACCACATATTTAGCATAATTGCAATTAGATCAGATATAATCATTTTCCCAAAAATGCAGGAAATCACTAAAATGTTGAGTATGGACTTCATTGAGAAGGCAATATATAATCCTCTTCAGAATGAACAATGCATTGATATGCATGGAGGCACCTGCAATGCTAAAGCTCTCTCTCAATTTATAATGGGCTGCAAATCCGTCTATAAAATGTATCTGCTCGTTCATCTAATTCCCTTCATCATTTTCAAGCGAAAAAAATTATTCAAAAAGTATCTTTTTTTCTATTCAGCCCGAACCAAGAAATTAAAAAATTGATTTTTGGAATGATCAAATCATTACTTTTTGCTGGAGGATATTCATTTCTTATTCGTAGAATTGTATGTTGGATTACTCAATTTTACTGTTATACTGAGTGTAAGATTTGTCTTAATTAGATTGTTCGGCTCTTTCTGCCATTTTTGCAGCAGGAACTCTCTGCTTCGAACCAATTGGAAGACAATCGTAAATAGCTCTATTCTGCTTGAATAAGTCAATGGAAGTCACTTATAACATGCTACGAAGGCGCAATTATCCAGTTCATGTTCCTTATGGGGAATGTATTCTGAATGGAATTGCAATGGGTGTCATTTGCTTTGTTTACGTCTAAAACAGTAGTAATTTTAGATAAAATTACAAGAATTTTCTAGATAAACTTCTTGGAGATATTTGATTTGCAACCACGTTTCATTGTTAACAAATAAAATATTATTTATTGGTTTATCAAAACACTAAAGTTTTTTATTTGCAGAAATTTAAATTTTAGAGGAGATTATTGATAAAACAAAGAAACCAGTAAACTCAAACTGATAAATGCAAGCTTAAGTATATCTTTTAATTAATTCAAGAACTAGTGTCAGGATATAAAAATAAATATCTTTTTACTAATTAATCAGGTATCAAATTCATGAGTGATAAACATAATGCAGCCCGAACAAAAATAGGAATATTAAGAACGACCCTGTTTGAGTGGTCGACCTCTGCTCAAAAAGATACTATGTCCAGTTCACGGTAACAAATATTTTTATAAATGCCTTCATGCTCGTTGTGACAAATATATTTGCGGTAAGATTGAGTGTATTGATGAACATTTTCATGATAATCAGCTAAAAATTGCCAAAATAGATATCAACGAGATAATCAATAAACTTTAGCATTTAGAAAGAATTGATATTTTCATAAATAAAACGGCTCCTGTTTTAGAGCATTATCGCATTTCAATTAACTCCATGAAAGAAACTAGTTCACAGATATTTTCTTTGTACAAAAGATAGAAATAAGTAATATTCTACCTGCAAAATAACGAGCATTAAAGATTAGATAAGGATTATTTCAGTGAACTCTCAAATCTAAAATAAATTAATGAGAGCTTATAAGGGGAGATAAATGGAATTAGCAGTCGAATCAATTGGAAGAATATCTGGACAACAATTGGTTCAGAGTTTAATATCATCCAAAAATTAAAATTAGATTTCAAGGAATTTCGCAGTTTGTATCTTGAAAGTAAAAAGCTGAATATTGAAGAACTGGATAGAAGATGGGAATATGTGGATAATCAATATGAGCCTAATTAAGGTATTCTAATAGTGTATTTTACTAAGGAAAATTTCATTATAGGCGAGTATATTAGTAATGCAAACGTATAAACGGGCTGCCTTTTCTTGGACAGTTTTATATTTATCATTGATCCAGAAGGAAAGATTTACAAAGATAGGATTAGCGAAAATATCCTGGAGTATAAAGATAATTTCTACTCTCCTCATTTCGAACCAGATCTATTGTTTCACTTAAATCTAAAAATAAACTCGTAAACTAATAGCTATCACAATAAGACGATGTAAATGGAATTGAAAGTAATTCGAGTTGAAAGCTTCGAATGTACAAAATGATTGAA
>Ga0302191_10000050_pt1 | contig 64118 bp, 52 predicted proteins | sample II_Bog_E3_1_FD_198775 | JGI IMG/M metagenome (GOLD analysis project Ga0302191, IMG submission 198775) | Peat permafrost microbial communities from Stordalen Mire near Abisko, Sweden - II_Bog_E3_1 | ecosystem: Environmental > Terrestrial > Soil > Wetlands > Peat | place: Sweden: Abisko...
TCGAAAACCGCACATCTGGCTTGATACATGTTGGTGTACATATATCTTTTTGTTTTCTACATTGTTTAGTTTTCAAAGAACACGTCGCTGGCACTTGCTTAAGTCAGCTTGTATAGATTATCACATCTGCAAGCGGTTGTCAATATCTTTTTTTGAAACCGTTTGATGTCCGTTGCATCGAAACGCAAGTGAATCAAGGATTTCGTTTTTTTGTTTTCGCCGTTGTTATTGGCGACTTGTAATATACTACACTCTTTCAGCTTTGCTGTCAATACTTTATTTTCGTTATTTTAGATAAATTTGTAAATAATCAAACCAATAACACCAGGTATACCGAAAACACCAGCAATCAAAGCGTTTATTAGATTGATTTGTAACCCCACACCAAATAAATTAATAACCCAAAGCATAATCCCGCCGATAATGCTATTTGTAATAAGCTTCCACAGTAAACGCATCGGCAGAGAAACAACTTTACCAATTACATAAAGAACAATTAATCCGATAAAAAAGGCAATCAACATACTAAATTCCATAAAAATACCTCCAACTTTTATTTCAACCGGAGCAAGCCGACGGCTGCTCCAGTTCTTTGTTTATATTTCGCGACGATTTTCGAGTGCTTTCGATAAAGTGACTTCATCTGCATATTCCAGATCGCCGCCAACTGGCAGACCATGTGCAATACGCGTTACTTTAATACCAATTGGTTTTAGAAGTTTTGCCACATACATCGCCGTAGCTTCCCCTTCGACATTTGGATTCGTCGCCATAATAATCTCTTTGACATCCGAACTGTACAATCTGTTTAAAAGTTCTTTAATCCTAATATCATCAGGACCGATTCCTTCCAGCGGTGACAACGTGCCATGTAAAACATGGTACAGTCCTTTAAAATCACGCATGCGTTCCATCGCTCCAACATCACGCGGCTGTTCAACTACGCAAATGATCGAACGATCTCTATTTTCTGATGTACAGATTTTGCAGGGATTTGTATCACTTAAATCAAAGCAGGTATTACAAAAGCCAATTTTTTCTTTGGCTTCGATAATTGCATTTGCCAATGCTTTCGCTTTTTCAACATCCATATCTAGTATATGGTAAGCCAGCCTCGTTGCTGTTTTCGCCCCAATACCAGGTAACGAACGAAAATGTTCAATAAGCTTAGCCAGCGGTGCGATATATTGCATTTAAAACATGCCTGGTGGTAAATTCAAGCCACCGGTAAGTTTACCCATTTCACTTGCCATCAAATCATCTACTTTTTTCACAGCTTCATTGATTGCTGCTGAAATCAGGTCTTGCAACATTTCTACATCTTCAGGATCAACCGCCGCCGGATCAATAATAAGTGACTGAATCTGTTTTTCACCATTCATAACAACTTTAATTGCCCCACCACCAGCAGATACATCAATTGTTCTAGTTTTTAATTCTTCTTGCATTTTTCCCATTTCGGCTTGCAGTTTTTGAACTTTTTTCATCATGCCGCCCATATTGCCCATGTTTCCCATTCCGTTAAACATAAAATTTCCTCCTTCATATCTATTGCTAATTCATTTCATTTTGGATTAAATAATCTCTATATCATAGACTATCAAAATTGTGGATTCTCGTCAAACCCTAAATCATCGTTTCAGTAAGATTATTTCAAATCTTCCTTTTTGACAAAATTGTCACCAAATACAGAGACCGCTGTATCGAGAACTTGTTTTTCCTGCTCTGTCATCGTTGTATAATCAATTTCCACTTTAGCCGGCTGCGTTTGAAGCGGTTTCGGTTTGGCTTTCGGCACGGTTTTCGGTGGAGCGGCAGTTTCTAATGTACAAACGATCCGAATTGGACGCTGACAAATCTCTTGCAAGATCTCTTCCAGCATTTCACGATAATCATTTCGTTCTGTTCGCGCTTTTTGAAATGATCCTTTAAATGCAATAAACATTTGTGTATCCGTCAAACCACGTAGTACCCCCTGACCAACACACGCTAGAACAGGGGCCTTTCCATGTTCTTTTAGGGTGTTGAGCAGTTGCTGCCAAACAGCCTGGGCGGTTGCATCAGCAGGTCCACCATTGGGAACATCTTGTACTTGTACCTGTACCTCATTGGATCTGGACTGCTGGGGTGCATAGTTCGTGCCAATCCCGTTTCGGTTTACCGCAGGCGCAGTCGGTTGCTTTTTCAGCAACTGCACAACCGTTTTCAGCTGCAGTTCCAGCTCTGTCACACGCTGCAGTAATCCATCATCGGATGGCAGCCCATTTTCAGAAATTGACACACTTGCCCCAGAAAAGCACAATGACAAAAGAGCCGCTTCAGTAGTAATTCTTGGCTGAGGCGACCATTTCGCCTCGCTCATCGCTTCATGCATTTTTTGAATGATGCTCGCCAATTCATTATGCGTAAATTTAGCCGCATGTGCTTGTAAGATGTCTTCACGATCACTGTATAAGTCAATACCGGCAACACTGCCAGCCGCCTGGTAGATCATTACGCTTCGCATATGTAAGGCAATTTCAGTCAAAATCTGTTTTACATCTTTTCCATTGCGGATAAGTTCATCAAGAATAACAATAATTTCTTTTGAATCTTTATTAGCCAAAGCATCCGTAATTTTCCAAATCCATTCATGCCCCACCAACCCTAGTAATTGTCGAACTTGATCTACACTAATTTTTTCAGAATCATTCGCACAGCACTGATCTAGTATACTGAGCGCATCCCGCATTCCGCCATCCGCATGAATCGCAATCAGCTTTAAAGCTTGCGGTTCAGCTGGTATCTTCATATCCAGCAGTACCAGTTCAAGACGCTCCTGTATTTCAGCTACAGTAATGCGTTTAAAATCATACCTTTGACAGCGTGAATGAATCGTTGCCGGTACTTTATGCGCTTCCGTTGTCGCTAAAATAAACACAACATGTGTTGGCGGTTCTTCCAATGTTTTCAATAAGGCATTAAATGCTTCCGTCGTCAGCATATGTACTTCATCGATGATATAAACTTTATAGCGTCCATCCACTGGGGCAAATTTCACATTTTCACGAAGTTCGCGGATTTCATCAATCCCACGATTTGATGCCGCATCAATTTCAAATACATCCATCGATGTACCCTTATTTATTTTTTCACAATTTGCACACACATTGCAAGGGTTGGCTGTTGGACCATTTTCGCAATTTAGCGCCTTGGCAAGAATTTTAGCCATGCTTGTTTTCCCTGTGCCTCGTGGTCCTGAAAACAAGTAAGCGTGGGCAATCTTATCCAATTTAATAGCATTTGCCAATGTTTTACTGATATGTTCCTGCCCAATTAAATTCTCAAAATTATTTGGTCGCCATTTTCTATATAATGCTACGTAGGCCATTACCATCTCTCCCTGCCTTACAAATACCTTTCGTTCTGCTTAATGCCTATTATAACAAAAAAGCAACCCAACAGGTTGCTTTTATTTTCTATACAATTCCTTTTTAACGTCGGGCCGCAGCCCCCAGGCAACCTCACGGCACATGAAAATGATCACTTACCGCTGCTTCCTTCCGGACCTGACGGGATTCGCAAGTTTCCATTGCGCAAGACCAAGGCACCGCGGTCCGACCTTAAAAAGGAATTTCTAATGTTTAATTTTAATGGCGGAGAGTTAGGGATTCGAACCCTAGGTACAGTTTCCCGTACACACGCTTTCCAGGCGTGCTCCTTCAACCGCTCGGACAACTCTCCACTGTGCTTGAATATTGATAAATATTTTGTTGCGCTGCATGTCATCTGCAACGATATATAGATTATCATTTATCGGCATCATTGTCAACATTATTTTTTTAATGCTGGGCTGGGAATATTAAAGGGAATTATAGCGAAGCCCAATCCCCTTTAATATTTCCCCTTAAAAAATGATTTCATCAGCAGCAATAATCAATTCAAATCCACCAAAGCGAGTATTTACATGTATAATAGCTTGTTTATTACCAAAAGGTACTTCATTGCGAGCAAATTTCTGTGGTTCCAAATCAACATCTAAATGCCGATTGGATAAATTAACAACAAATAATCCATTTGTTACATTTAAAAATTCGGACACACTATCAATAGCCAATTCACTTACTTCCGTAATATCTTCCTGACTATAGCGTCTGGCCATTTCTAGAAAAACTGCCTCTTCCGCCAAAATGCCGGTAGTTAAAATAACATCGCCCATCAAACGTTGCGATACCACAACCGTTTCTTTATCAGTATGAACAGACTGGGCATGCGGATCAACAACAGCAGCTGTATCCATAAAACGAAGTACTGACCGCAAGAAAAGATCCGTATATTCCGTATATAATTCGCGAACCTCTTCAATTTCGGAAAAATCAATTTTGCTTAGCTGGATAAGACTCAATGCATCTGTCAAAGCCATATTGCTATTTTTTTTATAATCCTGAATAACTTTTTCCAACTGGGCTAAAGACATAATATTTTTATCAATAATTGCTTGTCCCAAATTCAAGTTACCACTGTCTTGTGCGTGCAATAGTGTCTTGACTTGTGATTCCGTCAAATAACCTTCATCGATGGCCACTTCACCAAAAAGCCGATCACAGCTCACCTGTAAATGATGTACTAGTTCCACTTGTTCAGCTGTCATTAAATTTTGGCTCATCGCCAATACGCCAAGTTTGACATGATGTTTACTTTCAGCATCTAGCAATTCACGAACCTGCTGTGCTGTCAAAAAATGATGGTTCAGTAGATATTGAGCAAAATATTGGCTAAGCATCCGCCTCAACCTTCTTTCTGATGTCATCCAGCGTCTTTTTTATCTGCTGGGTCGTGTAGGGCTTTTGAATAAAATCAATCGCTCCAAACTTCAGTGTTTCCACTAATTTACTTGATGTTCCTGTTGAAGATAACATGATAACTTGTGCTTTTTCATTTATTTTGCGAATTGCCTGTAAGGCTTCAAGACCACCTACTTCAGGCATAACAATATCTAAAAAAGTGCCATCTGGCTGATTTGTCAGATACATCATGACTGCTTCTTTGCCATTTTTAGCTTCAAATACTTCGCAATCCAAACTTTCAAGTTCTTGTTTCAACTTTCTGCGTAACAATAGTGAATCATCCGTGATTAAAATCTTCAATTTTCTAGTCAATATCATCCGTCCCCCTTAGCGAATCTGAATGTCTTGCATCCTAAATCAACCCTGCGAACTACCAACTCCAAATATCTATTTTATTATAACATAAATCGTTTTGAATAAACATTCACAAAAATAAGAATTTAGACCTGTTTATCCGTTTAACAGACAGATAAACAGCGTAACATTCCGTAATTCAACTTAAACTAGATCATGTTTTACTATATTCGTTAGCAAAAATAGTTTCCCTTTGTCCATTTTAATTCTTTCGCCAAAGCGACTAACACACTGTCTATTTTTTTCGCTGTTAGTACCATCTATATTTCCAGTTCTCGATAGCTAGTTCGTTCTTGTTTTAATTCTTTGATAGTCAAATTACGCAAATAGGAATGATGTTGTTCTTCATTTTGATAAACAAAACCCACATGTGTAACAAATGGCTCAATTGTAGCAATTTTCAATAGCGGGGTTACAACCAAAAGCTGTAAATCAAGCTTTTTAAAAAGTTCTAACCCAAATCTGGCGGAATCATCGGAACTTTTTAAAAAGGCTTCATCAATTACAACAAAACGGAACGATTGTATCCGTTTATTCTTTGCTTCCAGGCCAAAATTATAGACCAAACTCGCAGCTAAAATCGTATAGGCCAGTTTTTCTTTTTGACCACCGGATTTCCCGCTTGAATCCGTATAATGTTCATATTCTTCATCGGTTTCACGCCATTTTTCTGATGCGGCAAATGTATACCAGTTACGTACATCAATCACTTTATCCATCCAGTGCTGATCTTCTTCAGCGAAATTAACCCGCCCCCGAAAACGATCCAGTATTTCTCTGATCTGACTGAATTTTTCTTCTGTATATTGTTCATCGTCGCTGCTTGCCAGAGCACTATCTGTACAAGATTTTAGCTGCATACGAAATTGTTTGATTTCATGTTCGGCTGAAACATTATATTCAATTTGAATATACCGCCCTTCATTATAATCAATGGCATTTAGGGAATGATTAATCATATCAATGCGCTCACGAATTTGTGCACAAGCCAATTCAAGTTTACCATGAAATAACGCAATCTGATTGATTGTGTTTTCTTTCAATAATTCTCTGAATTTTGTCTCAAAACGCGGCAAATCATCAAGTTCAAGTCGCTGTAAAATTTTTTCATATTCCTCAATCGCTTCTGGTGCAACATCAATCGACATCGTCTCTTGCGGGTATACTGCCGAAAATTGTGTCATACGTCGAGTTAAACTCGTCGCCATTTCAGCTAAGAGGCAATTCGTTGTTTCCAGTTGTGCCGAAAGCCAAATAGCATATGTATTTTCAAGCGATGTGATTTCAATCAAACTTATCTTTTTATCGCCCAAGGCGATACTAGAGTTCTCCTCAAGATACGGATAAGCCTGCTGTCGAATTGTTACTTCAACTTGCTCGGTCAGCAGTCGATTAACCTTCATTTTCGCATTTTTTTGTTCCAGTAGAAGCTGATTTTGATATAAGTGTTTATTTGTCATATTCAAAATTCGCGATGCATTTTCTTTCACTGCTGTTAAATTTTGTTGTTTTTCTTTTAAAGCTTGCAGCGTTTCATTTTGATGTTCAAGCTCCGTCAAGCTTTCTATTTTTCCAAGAATCTGCTTTTCTACGCAAAAGCTATCAATTGTTTCAAATTCTGTTACTTCTGTTAAAATTGTAATTGCCGTAATTCGTTTTTGATTTTCAATTTGTTTTATTTTGATTTCACGACTGAGTTTTTTCCACCGCTTAACTTCACCTGTTAAATTTTCAATTTCCTGTTCTAACAACGCAATTTTCTTTTGATTTGAAAACCCTAATATATAGCGGCGCTGATCGTTTAAACTATGTCGATCATCTTTTTCATGACGCTGTTTGCCAGTTTTAATCTGCCCACCTTTTGTCAAAGCATAGTCGGCATTTTTAAACTCCTGTACCGTTTCGGCGCATATATGCCGGAATCTTTTATACAATTCTCGTTGCACCCAGTCAGAAAATCTGGCATCACGCTTAAAATTCAATTTTGTATATACCATTAGGCAATCGTCATTTATCTTTGCTGTTGCAACCGCTTCATCCACGATACAATAATAAACGAATCGTAAATGCAGTGGTGTTTTTTCAATCCAATTCACAACCTCGGTATAATGGGAGTCTGGTATCAGCAAGGATAGACCAAACGCATGCAATAACTGTTCAATGGCCCCCTCCCAATCACTTTCCGTATTTTTCACTTCAATCAGTTCACCAATAAATGGCATTTCACTGACAGCCAAATCAAGGCTGTAACATAACCGATTACGAATTTCAATATATTCACGCGGTATACTGGATTGGCGCAGCCGGAGGGATTCCAATTCTTCACCAATTTGTTTACGTTCTTTTTCCACCTCATTACAGCTAATTTCATAGTCAGCAAGCTCTTCCGCCAGTTCCAGCGCAAGGTTTCCTTCGTTTTCTTTACAGGCTGTCAGTTGCTCAAGATTACATTGAAACGCATCTGCTGAAAGCGGCGCATCAAAGCCGAGCAGCTCTGCCTGCCTGTTGTACTGCTCCAACGATTTTTTACGTAAGGCAAACAGCTGCTTATCTTTACTGATTTCGAGCTGCAATGTTTCCAGGCGTCGTCCGCCGTTTTGATCCATTTCACGGGTGATCATGCTCAGATCAGCTTCAGCCTCCTGTAAAATAACCGTTTGCTGCGTACATTTTTGTTCCGTCTCGCTGAGATCAAACGTCAATTCCGTAACTTCATCAAGTAAAAGTTGATTTTCTTTTTCAGCAAACCATGCTTTTAAGACCAACTGCATCACTTGCAGCTGCTTATTCTGCTTAGCCGCCACATCATATGTCTTGCCTAATGCAACGAGCGGCTGTAATAACTCTTGTTGATCTTTGGCTTTAAGTACCGTTTGGTGTGCCATATCAAGATCATAAAAATGCCCTAATAAATTTTTCACATCATCTGCTGTATCTGGTACTTCGAGCATATTTTGCCGAACAAAGCTTGTCAGTTCATCAACTTTTTTCATTGAAATAGTCTGTTGAAACAAATCCATGGCTTGAGCTTGGCGAATACCAAACCGGCGGCGAAATTCCCGTGCATAAGGTGGATAATCTTCGTAGATATGAATATAATGATCACGATCCAGCCTTTTTTTGAGATTTTTAATATCACTGCCAAAATTACTGAAGTGCTCCGTAATAAGCATTGTTTTATCCGCCAAAACAAAAAAACGAGCCGGCCAGCGCTGTTCATCTTTAAACCAAAAGACCTGCGCTAATGTCACGACTTCGCCAAGATTTATATCAGAAAAAGTCGCTAAAATCACGGAATATTGATTGGAATTACGTAGTGATTCGGGTTGTCCCCCGCCTTCACTAGTCCGCTTTTGTCCATAATAGCCACGTACATAAGAAGTTAAATTCCTCTCTTTTGCACTGGCATCCGCGGCTTTGTTATACATCACTTTGCGTGGTGGTACTAAAAGTGTACTCAATGCATCAACCAACGTAGATTTTCCCGAACCGACATCCCCTGTCAGTAAAGATGTATCCCCATTTAAATTTAGTGTCCAGACTTTATCATGAAACGTTCCCCAATTATATATTTCAAGTTTCTGTAAACGGAAACCAAGTTTATCGATGCCTTCAGGATTTTCAAAATCAAATAAGTCCATTCATACCATCCTCCTCTTTCATTTCCGGTTTTGCACCATATTCTATATAGTCTGCCAATCGTTCATCAAATTCTTGCAGCCATTTAGCATTGACAAAACTCCGCACAATCCGTTCTACCTCATAAGTATCATCCTGCGTTTTCAACTTACGTAAAAAACCCATTTCTTCGACTTTCGCTATATGGCGATCGACCTCTTGGCTGAATCTTATTTCATTCGTTGTAGCCGCAAAAAAGACTCGCATCTTATCTACAATATCATATTTTGTAATCAGCAATTGGCTGTCACCATTAACAGAATCGTATTCCCCCAGTTGCTTACGCAGCAAAACAAGCAATACAGAAACCGGATAACTGAGTTGGCGGCGGGGTACCAAACGCGGCAGATAATCCTGTTCGACCTGCCGTAAATATGCATATTCATCCATTTCATCAATGATTAAGACTAGCCCTAATCGTTTCACATAATCAGCAATTAAATGACGATTATCTAAGACAGACTGCCAGAGCGCAAGCTGCCTTTCTTTAAAGACAACACCACGCAGTAAAGTAATCAAGGCCCTTGAAAAATTCAAATCCTGTTCTTGCTCCATTTACAACACCTCCGGCTGAGACGAAAATGTAATCTTTTCTAATTTGGTCAACAAGTCTCGCCCCTCCATATCTTTCATAGCTATTTCTTCAAAATCATGTTCACTAAATCCAGCAGCTGCTGTTTTGCTTGCTAGTACCATATAACTTAATAATTCAGTAAGCCCTTGTTTTAATGGATAAGCAGCAACTACGTCTGCCAGTGAGACAGACGTCTTACCTCGCAATAAAGTCTCAATATTTTGCTGTAAAATTTTTTTATCGACATATACCTGTTCAAACATTGTTTCAACCGACGGTTCTTCTTTTCCTATTTGCAAAAACTGATTTTGCAGCTGTATATGCTGCGGTGGTACAAAGAGCGGACGATCCATCGGCAGCTCAAAATCGGGTGCTATGGCATCAATCGTCATAAAATCACCGCGTGGTAAAATAGTTCTAACCTGCACCGCTTTCACTTCGATATTTTGCAGCAGGACATAAATGCGTTGTTCTTCCGACAGATAATTTTCGTCGACATAACGGCGAAGCTGTTTTGACAAAACCGCAATCGTAGACTGAACTTGTGAGGCTGCCGTAAACCATTCTCGATTAATCTGGGTCATATCAAATTCTTTGGTTATGTCTTCTAAACTTGTAATATGTAAAACTTTATCCATAGTCTGCTGGAAATCTTCTTGCTGGGAGGATCGCATCAAAAACTTCCAAAATGCATTAAAACTACGACCTTGCTCTGAATGATTGATACCATCTGACTCAAGAAAAATTTCCTCTAAAAGTTCACCCTTCCCCTGGGTCCAAGTGACAATTTTATCAAGCATTCTCCGTTCCAAAGCGCGGAAATTTTCCTCAACTTCACGAAAATCAGCCAAAATCCCCTGTGCCGTAGCAGCCGCCTGCAAAAAACGTTCTTTGATCTGGACATCATCCAAGACTTCTATTTTACCAGCTTTGACCTGCTCAATTTCCTGTTCAATATTTCTTTTTTCTGTTTCAAGATGCCTGAGCCGCGCCGTTGCATCTTGCTCTGATCCCGCTACAATTTGATGTAAAAGATCAAAAACCGTTCGCAGTCTGGATTCCGTTCCGACAAATTTTTGTCGTTTGAGACTCAAAACCCATTCAATTGCTTTTTGTGATGCTGATGTCAAATCATAGTTTGCCGCGTCTTTCAAATAAAACCGTCTGAGCCACGCATGCTGGGAATCAGCCCAAATTTCGAGATATTCTTTAGCTGGTCGGTTAAACTTCTCCTCATTGCTGGACTGATTCACTTTATATATAAAATCCGCCAAATCACCAATCAACTCAACCTCCGTAATCGAACGCCGACTAACAGCAATGAATTCCTGATAAAAAAAAGCTAGAATCAGCTGAGTCTGCGGCGCTGCCAAAAGCCGCCAGGCAGCATTACCCGCACGTAATTCGCCCAATTTGTCATATGCCATATGCTCTGCAATGTTCACCATATTTTTCACACCTGCTTATTTTAATTTATAGCGTAAACTTAATTCTATGCAAAGCATCTCAAAAATGCAAGGTTTACATGAATTTTCCTCAAGGTTTCATTCAATTGATATTGAAAGTTAATGCTTGTACATTAAACGTATCCGTCCCTGAAATAAATTTATTTTGTTAATATGACTCAAAAATCCGTTAATTTAGTGGAGATTCTTTTGCATTTTTGCTATAATTAATATAATATGCACTTTATAGGAAAGGGCGTTTTTTTTAATGCAAATTAAACAAAAATTCTTTATTTTAGCTGGTGTTGTGGCCTGTATCTTAGGAATTGTTTCCATCACAGGGTATTATACAGCACAAAAATATCTAACCGCCAGTATCGAAAAAGAAATGACTGGCATTGTGAAATCGAATTCTGCGGATCTCGATCATTGGCTTACATCAAAAGGCAATGAAATTGAAATGATGTCACGTACAATGCAAACAATGGATATTGCTGGCTCAATTCCTTTGACGCAAGATCATCTCAGCGGCGCTAAGGATGACAAAGATATTCAGGAAGTGTATTTTGGCAGCAGCGATGCAAAATTCATTTCATACTCCAAAGGTCTTGGTGATATTAATCCTTTGACCCGTGGCTGGTACAAAGATGCTAAGGCTCAGAACAAGCTCATCTTTACCGCTCCTTATGTCGATGCGTTAACCGGTAAAATGGTTGTATCCGCAGCCTATCCGCTTAAAGATAAAGCCGGTAACTTCAAAGGCGTTTTAGGCGCGGATATTGCTCTCGATATTCTCGAAAAGCAAACAGAATCTTTAAAATACAATGGTAACGGTACGGGATTCATCTTAAATAGCGATGGCTCGATTATTGCCGATGGCAATCAGGAAAACATATCGAAAAACATAACAGATATTCCTGAACTAAAAGAGCATGTCAATGACATCCTGCATAAAGGTTCTGGGTTTTTCACGTATGACTTGAACGGCGATAAAATGGTTTTCACCTATAATACAGTACCTTCTACAGGTTGGATTGTCGGCTGCGTCATACCAGAAAAAATAATCTACAGTGACCTGAGTGCGCTCAAATATGGTTATAGCATTTTAACACTACTTGGACTCCTACTTATGATTTTTATTTGTTTGAAATTTTCTGGGAAAATTACCCGACCAATAACAAAATTGACGAATCAGGCCAATCAAATGGCGGAAGGAAATCTTCGTCTGGAAAAGATGCCCGTAGAATCCGCTGATGAAATTGGACAGCTAACAAATGCATTTAATATCATGAATTCTCATCTGCATGATCTCATCTTTAAAATGTCCACGGTCTCAGAACAAGTCGCCGCATCGTCAGAAGAACTCACCGCCAGCGCATCACAATCGGCTGAAGCTTCTAATCATGTAGCAGAAACCATCACACATGTATCCAATGGGATGTCACGTCAGATCGATACGATTGAAACAACGACAAATCATGTGAATACCATCATTCAGGAAATCACCAAAACCGCTGACCACACCAGTAAAGTAGCAGAAATAACCGTCACAACTGCCACAGCTGCCGAAAATGGTAAAAAACTAATGAATCAAGCCATCGCTCAAATGAATCATATTGAAACTTCAGTGGGTCAGTCGGCTGACGTCGTAACCAGACTGGGCGAAAATTCGAAGGAAATCGGACAGATCATTGATGTAATTTCCGGAATTGCCGACCAAACCAATCTCTTAGCTTTGAATGCAGCGATTGAAGCCGCCCGTGCTGGAGAACAAGGTCGCGGATTTTCTGTAGTTGCCGAAGAAGTACGCAAATTAGCTGAACAGTCACAGCATTCTACGGAAGAAATCAAACACCTCGTAGCTACCATCCAGCAAGATACGCAAAATGCGATACAAGTTATGAGTAACGGTACGGAGGAAGTAAAAACTGGCTCCACGGTGATTACAAATGTCGGCAGTGAATTCAATCGGATCATTGCTATGGTAGAAGCAATCAGCGCAAAAATGCAGGAAATCTCCGCCTCCGTTCAGCAAGTCTCCGCAGGCGGACAAAACATCATTCAATCCGTTGCAGATGTCAATACCGTAAGCCATGAAACTGCCGAAAAGACGGAGACTATCTCAGCTGCGACACAACAACAATCTGCTTCCACGCAAGAAATTGCTTCTTCATCTCATGCATTAGCCCAATTAGCGGAAGAAATGCATAATATGATCAACAAGTTTAAGGTTTAGATGAATGTATAGAACGCATTAAAGAAATTACATTCAGTCTATCAGTCTGCCAGGAATGGACTATAGTGCCTCACAGTATTTCTTCTTTTTCATATATTTTTCAGATAAAAAGTATATAGTAGATATTGCTTATAAATAAATGAGCCATATTATAAAAACAAATTTATAGATTCCGTTAGGTGAGGTTCCTGTATGAACACAGGCCACTGCCCCGAAACATCGAGAGATGCCAACGGGTAGAACAGGTATTATCGACATAAGGTATTACTTAAGGTGGCTGAGAATTATTGACTCTACGTTGTGCAGTGCTAAAACTTGAACGATTGGGAAGGCTTAGTCAGCTGTTTTTTCTATGGGAAAATTTTAGACCTTCCGTCTTGCGGAAGGTCTTTTTGTTTTGAAAGGGGTGCTTAAGAATGGACGATAGTGACAGTCGATCGTGTAGCTCAATTTTATTCGAAAATTCATCAAAAAAAATAACGATATTCTTATTGCATGGAGGTAACTCATTATGGCCGTATTTACCGCAAACGTATCAAAACGAAAATTCAGCATTGCAGATTGTTTTATTTTAATTTTTATTTTTATTTTATTCTATACAATCCTCAAACTAGGGGCAGGAATGAGTATACCATTTTCACCGGAACAACAACCGGCTATGATACTTGATCCTAGTATGCTTCCCTATTATGCTGGTCGCTCGCTGCTCCGGATGTTTATTGCCTTTGGAGCTTCTTTACTCTTTACATTTATTTATGGATATATTGCAGCAAAAAACAAATTTGCCCAAAAATTATTAATACCACTACTCGATATTTTGCAATCCGTTCCGGTTTTAGGTTTCCTATCCGTAACAATTGTTGCTTTTATGGCATTATTTCCGGGAAGCTTATTAGGAGTAGAATGTGCTTCTATTTTCGCCATCTTTACAGGGCAGGCTTGGAACATGACCTTCAGTTTTTACCATTCGTTGATAACAGCACCAGAAGACCTGCAAGAAGCTGCTGCTGTTTTACATTTAAACTGGTGGCAAAAGTTAATACATTTAGAAATTCCTTTGTCTATGATTGGTTTGGTCTGGAACGGTATGATGTCCTTTGGCGGGGGCTGGTTTTTCCTGGCAGCCAGTGAAGCAATCAGTGTTTTAGGCGAAAATATCCATCTGCCTGGCGTCGGCTCTTTTTTAGCCTCTGCGGTAGAAGCTGGTGATATGGAAGCAATTTACTATTCGATCGCCACCATGCTAATCATGATTATATTAGTTGATCAGTTATTTTGGCGCCCCCTTGTCGTATGGAGCCAAAAATTCAAACTCGAATTATCCGAATCAGATGATGTTCCATCATCTTTCATCTATAATCTGATGCACAGATCTGTCATCATTCATTTAATCAATAAGTGGATTTTCAGCCCGCTTGGCAGCGCAATCAATTACATTTTGAACCAGTTGGCGGATTTTTCTAATTTTGCTGCAAAAGGTTTCCAGCATGGAACGCATCGTCAATGGCACTCTTACGCTTTGCAAATCTGTTTTTCTATCTGGTTTATCTATCTCATTGCAGGTCCTGCCCAAGAAGCTTTTGGCATGCTCGCTGCTATGGAACCCAGCGAACTTCTTGCTATACTACAGTTGGGATTTTATACTTTCATCAGAGTCATGATTGCACTATTTTTAGGACTGATCTGGACCATTCCGGTGGGAGTAAAAATCGGTTTGACCCCTAAATTATCAAAATTTTTCCAACCGCTTATTCAAATAGCCGCTTCCTTTCCAGCCAATATGTTATTTCCATTTATTACGATTATATTTATCAAATATAATGTCAACTTTGAATGGGGCTCCATTGCTCTAATGATGTTAGGTACGCAATGGTATATTTTATTTAACGTAATTGCCGGTGCTTCGAGTATTCCCAATGATTTGATTGAAGCAGCCTCTATTTTTAACATTAGAGGTTGGAAAAAATGGAAAACATTAATTCTTCCCAGCATCTTTCCCCATCTCGTCACTGGTTTGATTACAGCTTCCGGCGGAGCTTGGAATGCGAGTATCGTATCAGAACTTGTCACCTGGCACGAAGACAACCTTGTTGCAACTGGTTTAGGTGCTTATATCAGTCAAGTTACAACAGAAGGCGATTGGCCTAAGATCGTCTTAGGGATTACAGTTATGTGTATTTTTGTCGTCATAATCAATCGCCTAGTGTGGCGTCGCCTATATCGTTTAGCCGAAGTTAAATATCATATTGACTAGGGAGGAATATCGGGTATGAAAAATTTAATTGAAATAAAAAATGTGAATAAAACATTTGCTATAGAAGGGCGCAGTGCTGCTTCTATTTTAGAAAATATCAACATTAGCATCCAAGAAGGTGAATTTCTGGCTATTTTAGGTCCATCCGGTTCCGGAAAATCCACCTTAATGCGAATTATTGCCGGACTAATCCCTGCCTCTAGCGGCACCGTTTCTTATTTAGGATCACCCATTGAGGGTGTTAATCCAGGGGTCGCCATGGTATTCCAATCCTTCGCTCTTTTCCCATGGCTTTCCGTTTTAGAAAATGTTATGCTGGGTCTTGAAGGTAAAAACCTCACAAAAGGTGAAAAACAAACAAAAGCTTTACAAGTCATTGATGTTGTCGGTCTGGATGGTTTTGAGAATGCCTATCCTAAAGAATTATCGGGTGGTATGCGGCAAAGAGTCGGAATCGGGCGGGCTTTAGTAAGTGAACCGGATGTGCTCTTAATGGACGAAGCTTTTTCTGCTTTAGATGTTTTGACTGCAGAAAATCTTCGTCGAGATCTTTTAGAACTATGGCTCGACAAAAAGATTCCGACAAAAGCAATCATTTTAGTCACACATGGGATTGAAGAAGCCGTCTATATGGCTGATCGAGCAATTATTTTATCAAAAAGCCCTGCTGAAATCATAAAAGATATAAACATTACGATTCCTCGCTGGCGCGATAAAAAATCACCTGAATTTCTGGCCATTGTAGATGAAATTTATTCCTTCATGACCAAAAAGAAGATTACTGCTTTACCACCATCTTTGCCACAATTAAAAAAGCTGGCACAACTGCCTCAAGTGTCGGCTGGTGCTTTAACAGGTTTCTTAGAATTATTGGAAGATCTCAATGAAAAAATTGATCTTTATAAATTAGCCAATCGTTTTATGATGGATATCGAAGATTTTTTTCCGCTAGTAGAATTATCGACATTGCTGCAATTCGCGCAAGTTGTGGAAGGTGATATTGAACTTACCGCTGAAGGTATCCAATTTGCCCGAGCAACCGTACTTGAACGCAAAAAACTATTCAGTAAACAGTTATTAGCTCATGTTCCCTTTGTTCAGCAAATGATCACAATTTTGCAATCAAAATCCAATAAAAAAATGAATATTGAATTTTTTGAAGATTTACTGGCCCATACTTTTGGTGATAAAAAAGCTCAATCACAAATGGCCTTACTTATCAGCTGGGAACGTTACGCTGAACTCGTCGAATATGATCAAGATAAAGAACAAGTTTATTTGGAAAGCACAATATAGAAAAAACGCACATCTCATCGTTTTCAGTTGATGAGATGTGCGTTTTTCTATATTAAGTTGCATTATATATTACATTTTAAATTTCGCGGTAATCGCATTCAGATCTGCCGCCATCTGAGCCAAAGCATCTGAACTTGCACTCACTTCATGCAGACTAGCACTTTGCTCCTCGGCCGCTGCTGCAACCGTTTGTGCGCTGCTGCTCGTTTCGGCTGCAACACTGCCAATATTTTGAACATTATTGACCACAGACTGCATACCATGTGCTGTTTCATCAACAGCTTGACTAATCTGCCCCATACCACTTCGCACTTCGGACAATTTGCTGATAATAGTCTGGAACCCTTGCTGCGTTGCATCCGTTGCCGCTTTTCCGGCCACTACTTCTTGATTAGCCTTAGCTACGACATCAACGGTGAACTGGATATCCGCTGTCATTTTTTCGATAATTTCACCGATGGTATTTGTAGCATCCGCACTCTGTTCGGCAAGTTTGCGAACTTCTTCCGCTACTACCGCAAAGCCTCGACCAACTTCGCCCGCTCTAGCTGCTTCAATTGCAGCATTTAATGCCAAAAGATTCGTTTGTCCGGCAATCGAACGAATCGTGGTAATAATTTGCTGAATATCTCCCGATCCTTGTACCAAGGATTCTGAAACATTTGTAATATCACTCATCGATGTCTGGATTGTATCATTTTGTGCAACTAACCTATGTATTAACTGCATTCCATTGTCCGCATCACCTACAGCATCCTGCGTAACCTGATTGACATGTGAAGCACTAGCACTCATTTCTTCGGTACTAGCACCAACTTGCTCAATCACAGACGATATTTCTGTTATATTTTGGGTGTTTTTATCCGCACCAGCTGAAACTTCCGTGATGGTTTTCGCCACACTTTCCGATACCTGCATTTGTTCTTCAACGGATGAAGAAAGTTCTTCACTTGAGGCAGCAAGTACATCTGCGTTATTTCTTAGCAATCCGACAATATCGCGCAGTGCTTTTTTTAGTTTGATAATCTCTCCTGCCATATCACCAATTTCATCGTTACGAGTCGCCTGTACATCTGGATGCGATAAATCCAATTTGCTTACCGATAAAATATTCGTCTGCAAACTTTGAATCCGACGTGATAAATTCCGACTATATAAAAATAAAATAGCTATGATAAGAAGGATTCCAACTATGCTTGTAAGAATTACACTTTTAAAAATCGTTTCCTCTTTGTCATTGAGAGTATTAATTTTCTTTTGTAATGTTTCAGCTTGAAGGTCCATTGTTTTATTAAATAATGCATTGACTACTTCCGTTTTTTTACGCAATACGTTAAGTTGATTATTATCCTGCATCTGATTCTGTTTTTTCAACTCGATGATCTGTTTCATTTGATCTATATAGCTGCGCATTTCTTCCTGCAAGCTTTCGCCGGCTTGCTTATTGCCTGTTGTTCCATCCATGGCTGCGGTAATCTTCGTTACAGCTTCAGAACTTTTCCCTAAGAAATCCAATGAATCCACAGCATATTTTTCATCATTATAAGCAAAATAGCCGCGGAAGTCACTTAAGCCCTCATGAAAATCATCTTGCGCACTTTGCAGTGCCAAGGTTCGTGAAACAGTTCCATTTAAAATACCCTGATATTCCAAATTCGTTTCCCGCAGTTGATAAAGCAAAATTCCAACGAGAATAACCATTAATGTTAATGCAACCCCCATCAGTGTACCTAATTGAATGCCGATTGGCAAACGTTGTTTCATATGCATTCCTCCTAGTATCTTATTCATTTATCGCGCCAAAAGGTTTTGTAGCCTATTGGAAACAATCTTTTAATACAGACAAGTTTTCGTATAAAAATCCGTGCACTCACTCATCATATGATATTTCCTCGAAACAGCTTTTAACCAGTCGACAATTCTAATAAATGTTCCTACTAGCAGGAAATTATTCTATGTATTGATTATTGAATCGATCTACTACATTTATCTTACTGAATTGACCTTCGTTCACCTTTCCTAGAAAAAGATCTCAAATGCGGCGTTAGCACGTTTCTGTAAATACATCATTTTCGATTTTATGCTTACCAGTATGATTTCAAAAAACCATATTATGCTCATTCTACAATTTTATCCTTTTTAGTATTAAAGTCAATACATATTCGTATAGTAATTGGTAAATTTTTTTATGCTACACTAACTATACGACTATATAAAAAGGAGCATAAGTCATGAATATTGGCGAAAAAATCAAAAATATAAGGAAATCACAAAATATAAGTATGAATTACTTAGCAAACAAGGCCGAGGTATCACAAGCCAATTTGAGCCGAATTGAAAACGGACAGCAACAGCCAACATTTGATACGGTCAAACGTATTATTGCAGCATTAGGATATAATCTCAACGATTTTTTTGCAGCCAACTCAAAAGAAGAACCTCCTGATACAAAACAGCTATTACGCAGTATTAAAAAATTGAATATTGAGCAAAAACAAGCTTTGCAATTGTTTTTAGAAAAAATGTTGAAATAAATTTCAGCCTGCTTGCCGTGTATAAAAACCATAGCAAAAAACCTCACATATACAAAAAGGATTGTGAGGTTCTTTGCTATGGTTTTATTATATTTTCCGACTAACCAACTAGCTGCAAAAACACTTTCATAATGCCGCCGCAGGTCATGCCTTCTTCACTCGCAGCATCGTTGAGCATCGTGACTGTATGCATCGTTGATCGACCTGCATCGAATACACATAATGCGGCCATTTTCACTTCAGCTTCACCGCAGCCACCACCAATTGTCCCCCTTACCTGTCCATCACAAAAAATAAGCATTTGAGTGCCAGTTTTGCGTGGTGTAGAACCTTTGGTTTCAACAATCGTCGCTAAAACAACTTGCTTTGATTCCTGCAACGACTGACAAATGTTGGGGATTAATGTTATATCCATTGTTTAAACCTCCAACCGTTTCAATGGTCCATGTCCACCATTAAAAACATCAATAAGCTCAGCGGCAATACTTACGGCAATTTCAGCTGGAGATTGTGCAGCAATCGCTATACCAATCGGCGAATGAATTTTAGCCAACAGAGCTGAATCTTCGCCTTCTTCGACCAGCCTCTGTATAGTCCCTCTGACACGAGACTTACTGCCAATCATCCCCAAATAGCCAAAATTTGTGTTCAGAAAATTTTTCAAACAGAGAAAATCATAACGGTGACCTCTAGTAACAATAACAACAGCCGTATTGACATCCACCGTTGGTTTAAGCTGAGAAATAATATTTTCAAAGCTATCACACAGCACAACCTGCGCCGTGGGAAAAGACCATACATTCGCAAAATCAGGACGATCATCCGCGATGATTACTTCATACTCAAGAATCGATAAAATGGAGGACAAGGACCGGCTTATATGTCCAGCACCCAAGACCAGAACCTTGGGTGCTGGTAAAATCCGATCCCAAAAAATTTGCTGTGATACCCCCTGTTCATCAAGCATGGTAAGTAAAATAGGTTTCTGCCAAATGTGGCTCTCCTGATAAGCCCGTATTTGATTGGTAAAAGCGAGATTGATAATTTCACCTACTACGTCTCCAGTTTTGTAAAGCAGAAGCATTTGCGTTTCACCAGCTGAACTGAGCAGCGTCATAACATCAACACTTTGTTTCTGCTGAATGGCTGCCTGCATCGCAACAAAAGTTGATTTTATGTGATTTTCGTGCATAACAAACCTCCTGCGATATGTTTTATTTTTTTAGCTGCGTCGCAAAACCTTGCCTGGACATTTTTTTTCATAAAGACCCTGCTGTAAAACGATTTCACCATTTATAAAAACAGCATGAATTCCGTCAGGATACTGAATTGGCTCGATGAAGGTCCCCCGATCCATTATGACTTTTGGATCAAAAATGACAAGATCAGCAAAGTTACCAATTTGAATTGTGCCTCTATCTTTAAACCCAAATACGGCAGCTGGTTTTCCTGTCATTTTATAAATTGCTGACTCCAAAGTCAACGCTTTTTCCTCCCGTACATATTTACCCAAAACCCGCGGAAAGGAACCATAAACCCTTGGATGCGGTTTTCCGCCCAAAAGACCATCGGTGCAAACATTTTGTTCTGGTCGACACATAAAGCGAATGACGTGTTCTTCTATACCATAAAAATCAACCATGCCAACGGCATTTTCCTCTTCATACAATAAATCAAAAACCGCTTCATATGTATCTTTCTGACGAATCCGACCAATTTCCACTAAGTTTTTACCAATAAGATCCATGTTTTTCTGTGATTTGACACTCGTTACAAAAATCTGATCCAGCCCGGCAAAATCAACAAAATTATCCCAGCCATACAAACCATGTTCCATATCGTAAATCATTTTTTGCCTAAGGTCTGCATCTTCTAATCGCTTCAACAGCTGATCTGTACCACCATCATGGACCCATGGCGGCAGGATAACACCGAGCATTGTGCTGCCGGCAACATACGGATATTGATCAAAGGAAACACGCAGCCCTTCCGCTTTGGCCTTATCTAAAAGGGCAATCACGGGTTCGATAAATCGCCAGTTTTTGCGGCCACATACTTTAAAATGGGAAAAGTGAAGTTTGACGCCCGATTGGCGACCAATTTCTAGAATTTCTTCCATCGATTCTAAAATAGTATCCGCTTCACTGCGCTGATGGACAACAAAAACGCCATCATACTTTGCTACTACTTTACACAAAGCAACAAGTTCAGAAAGCCCCGAATAAGCACAGGGCATATAAATAAGTCCCGTTGACAGTCCATAGGCACCAGCTTGCATTTCACGATTCGTTATATCACACATTTTTTGCAATTCTGGTGCGGTCGGCGGACGATTGGTAAGCCCCATCGCTTCCATGCGGACATTGCCATGCGGTACTAAATAGGCTTCATTAAGCCCCACGCCTTGTTTTTCCAAAAGTTTCAAATACCCATCTGTCGTCTCATAGGACCACTCAATCGTATCACTGTCACCATCGAGTCCCGCCAAGTTTTTCCGCCAAGGTGAGATGTACTGAGTCGGCAAGGGAGCCATTGAAATACCATCTTGTCCCAGCAGTTCCGTTGTAACACCCTGCCGGATTTTCGGTTCAATATAAGGGCTGACCAATACCTGCAAATCAGAATGACTGTGTGTATCAATAAATCCCGGTGCAACAATCTTCCCTTGTACATCGAATATTTGATCGACATCCGCTGCTTCAATAAGACCGATAGCCGTAATTCGTTCATTTTCGATAAGCAAATCCCCCTCAAAACCTTCTTTGCCTGTGCCATCGATAATCTGTCCATTTTTAATCAGGTATTTCATTGGATTCACCTCACTTTACAAACCGCAGTCAATATACCGTAATATCCTGCCATAGCTTTTTCAAGCTGATCTACTTCAATATATTCATCAATTGTATGCGCTAAATTTTCCCGTGATGGACCAAAACCAATTGTTTGAATACCAGCTTCGCCCGCATAATGGCTGCCATTGGTACAAAATGAATATTGGGTGATTTCTGGTTTCAGGCCAACCTTACACAATCCATTAAAAGCAACCTGTACAAATTCATCCTGTTCATCATACAGCCATCCCGGAAAAAAGCGTTCGCCGGCGATATGATTTCCCGTATAACATGTTTCTTCACCCTGGGAAAAATAAGCCTTGGCCTGCAGTTTTGGATCTTCTCGCTGGCATTCATCGATCAAATTCAAAATCGGCGCCAAAACAGTTTCTTTGGTTTCGCCTACCAATAAACGGCGATCATAGGTGGCACGGCATAAATCAGGCACCACAGACGCCCCCGGATAAGGTGAAGATTTAATATCTGTCAACTCCAATATTCCCTGCCCTAAAACTGGATGTTTTGTCATGGGCAAAGTACAGATCTTAGCAATGAGATTTGCCATTTTATAAACTGCATTAATACCCATTTGCGGATTTGCCGAATGAGCCGCTTTTCCTTCTGTTTCAATAACAATTTCAGCCCGGCCGCGCTGACCGCGTTTTAAGTTGAGTTCAGACGCTTCACCAATAACCACATAATCCGGTTTTACTTTTTTACTAATAGCTCTGGCGGCAATTCCTTCGAAACATTCTTCATGGACAACACCCGCAACATAAATATCTCCGGCAAAATCATGTTGACAGTCTTGGGCAAAATAATGTACCGCTAAAATCATGGCACTTACTGCACCTTTCATATCAGAAGCTCCTCGTCCATAAATCCGGCCCGCTTCGACTTCTCCGGCAAACGGGTCATGCTGCCATTTAGCAGGATCAGGGACTGGCACCGTATCAATATGGCCATCGAGTAAAATCGATTTTCCTGCTCTTTTCCCTTTCATATGACCAATAATGTTCCCATATTCATCTACAATAATCTCATCATAACCCAACACTTCAAATGTTTTTTTGATTTGAGCTGCCACTAAATTTTCCGATCCCGAATAGCTTTTCTGCTGAATCAAGACTTGACATAAACGTGTTACTTCGTCCGTTCTGGCCTTTGTTAGCATAGATTTCCTCTCCTTTTTATCTGTTCTTATTTATAAACCCGCATTTGCATAAGCACCATCCCAAACGATTTTCCTGTACGCATCTGGATCGGTATCACCTTCCGTGCTAATTAATAGAATCTGCGATGTTTCGTCGAGTCCCAGCTGTTTTTTTGCTGCTTGTAGTTTTGGATCTGTCAGCAGCAAGCAAATCAGTCCCATGGTTACAGCACCAGATTCACCTGATATAATACGGCTATCATCACCGATTGGGTTGCCTAAGACACGCATTCCATGCGCCGTAACTTCGTCTGGACAAGAAAAAAACAATTCCCCATTGTCACGCAAAATGCTCCAACCGGTCTCATTGGGCTGCCCACAAGCTAACCCAGCCATAATGGTTGCCATATCCCCCGTTACAATTCGTGCCGATTCATCGGCAGCTAGTGCTGATTTATAAATACACGCCGCTAAATCAGGCTCAACCACACTAATTTTTGGTTTATCCTGACCAAAATAATCACTAAAGTAACCAGCAATCGCCCCCGCAAAAGAACCGACACCCGCCTGTAAAAAAATATGTGTTGGTTTCGCTGCTTTGTGCTGCTGCAGCTGTTCCAGAGCTTCTGCTGCAATTGTACCATAGCCCTGCATAATCCATTCGGGAATATCCTTATAGCCTTCCCAATCCGTATCTTGAATAATAACCCAGCCAAATTCATCAGCCTTTGCCGCTGCCAGACGTACGGCATCATCATAATTTAAATCGGTAATGGAGGCTGTTGCACCTTCTGCCTGAATATTTTCCAAACGTATTTTAGACGATCCTTTCGGCATGTAAATAACGGCCTTTTGCTGCAGCTGTCTTGCCGCCCAGGCCACGCCGCGTCCATGATTGCCATCCGTTGCCGTAACAAAAGTTATTTCTCCTAATTGTTTTTTTATAGCTGGAGAACGTAATAAAGCAAAATCTAAATCCTGAATATCCATATCCAGGCGTTTCGCTAAATATTTTGCAATTGCAAAAGAAGCCCCCAACACTTTAAAAGCGTTCAGCCCAAAACGATAAGATTCGTCTTTGACAAAAATCCCGCCCACTCCTAATTTGTTGGCTAAATTCGACAAATTCCGTAAAGGTGTCGGTTGATATTCAGGAAAACTCGCATGAAAGTTCTGTACGGTTTTTACCGTCGCTGCACTTAAAAAAATCGTTGATACGCCCTGTGGTTTTTTCATCGAATTTGCCGTCCATAAAATTTCTTTCATTATCCCAGCTCCTCAGCCCAATTTTTTTGATCTATATAACAAACTACGATTTACCTTGTTCGTTGTCGTTTAATATACTTTCCTTGTGGTTCTTCCACGGCAATACCATCAGCAACAATCTTTTTTCCCCGCAAAAACACATAACGCGGAGCCCCGATTTGTCTAAAACCTTCATAAAGATTATAATCGACATTCTGCTGTTGCTTATCGGCTGAAATAATCGACCGCTTGGCAGGGTCCCAGACGACGATATCCGCATCACTCCCCACAACAATCGTGCCTTTTTGCGGAAAAAGTCCAAACAATTTTGCCGCATTCGTCGATGTAACCGCCACAAACTGATTCAACGTCAAATGTCCCGCCATTACTCCATATGTATATAAAAGACCAAATCTATTTTCTATGCCAGGTCCACCGTTGGGTATCTGGGAAAAATCCTGACGACCCAATTCTTTTTGCCCTGCAAAATTAAAGGAGCAGTGATCGGAGCCAACCGTTGCCAAAAGAGACTGACTTAAAGCCTCCCAGAGAAACTCTTGATTGTCTTTGGAGCGAAGCGGCGGGGACATCACATATTTTGCGGAGGCAAAACCAGGCTGTTCATAAGCCGATTCATCCAGTAATAAATACTGTGGACATGTTTCGCCATAGATAGCTAGTCCCTGACTTTTTGCGGCAACAATTTCCTGTAAAGCCGCATGCGAACTTACATGCACTACATATAAAGGTGCTCCGGCAAACTCTGCCAAGGCAATCGCCCGAGCCGTCGCTTCTTTTTCCACAAAAATCGGGCGTGTCTTAGCATGATATCTAGGATCGGTCTCCCCTTTTGCCTGTGCTTTTTTCACAAAAGAGTCAATCAACTCACCATTTTCACAATGTACACACACTAAAAAACCAGCTTTTTTACTAATTTCTAGAACTTCAAGCAGTGCTGCATCATCCACTTGCATCGCGTTTTTATAAGCTAGATACAGCTTAACGGATGTTACACCGTCACGATCCGCAATAGACTGTAACTCAACTTTCACGGATGTTGTAAGATCACAAACCGCCAAATGAAAGCCATAATCGATAAAGCTTTTTCCGTTTGCCTTTTGATGCCAAACCTGAAGTGCCTCTTTTAAGCTCTTACCTTTGTCCTGCGTGGCGAAATCAAGAATGGTCGTTGTCCCGCCTACCGCAGCAGCTTTCGTACCCGTAAAAAAATCATCGGCCGTTCTTGTTGCTCCAACTGCTAAGTCTAAATGCGTATGAGGGTCAATGCCACCGGGAAAAAGATAACAGCCGTCTACAGCAATTATTTCATCGCCCGTTTGAGCTTCAAGAAAACCGATTGCGTTGATTTTTCCATTTTCGAAACGTATATCTGCCCGATATGTCTCCAGGGCTGTAACGATTGTGCCACCAGTCAATATCTTTGCCATAGCCAAGCCCCCATCTATTTTCTTTTTTAAAAGCTCAGTGCATTTTGCCGACAACGGCTGATACATAAACCACAACCAAAACATTTATCCGCAGCGATTTTTAATTTTGAATCACGCGAAATAGCATCGTATGGACAACTCACCATACACAGGCCACACAGCGTACATTTATCCACATCAACAGCTGGTATCGAAGCCGTAGCTGCTTTTTGCTGCTCAACTACCTTGCGTTGTGTCAAACCTTTTATTTCAGCTACTGAAGCATATCCATGCTGATCCAAAAAAGCATCTAATTCTTTGACGATTTTCCCGTAAATGGCTGGTCCCTTCAAAATAGCTTCCGTACAAACCTGCACCGCAGCAGCTCCAGCCATAAACATTTCTGCCACATCGCGCCCACATGTAATACCACCTACACCAATAATAGGAATTTTTACAACCTGTGCTGCATCATAAATACAGCGCAGAGCCAATGGTTTAATCGCCGCACCAGACAACCAGCCATAGCCTTTTGCACTCCCCATGAGGGGCAGTCCTGTTTCCAAATCAATTCCCATACAAGGACCAAACGAATTAATCATAACCAGCCCGTCGGCACCTGCCGCTTCCACTGCTTGCGCTATTTCCTGGATATTCAGATGCGGACTCATCTTCATGAACACCGGTACATCCACCGCTTGCTTAGCCGCTTTCAATGCATTGATGATAGGGGAAATATCATTACCAACATAATGCGTCGAAAGCTCCAAAGCATCCGCATAAGGTGCCACCAGCGGTGCCAGAATTTCAATCTGTTCAGCTGTATAGCCAAGCCCAATAATCAGCGGCAGTCCTGTATCTTTTGCCAGTTTATATTCTTCGGTCAGCCATTGTTCTTTCGGCAATTCCGACCATAATTCTGTATTTAAAAAGCCTCCTTTGACCTCTGCCATACAAGGTCTTGGAACATCAGCTGGTTCAACCGAAATGGTTTTGGTTACGATAGCTCCGGCTCCACCACGCGCTGCCGCCTGGCACATAAGCCCATCTCGTACCGGCGGTCCGGCAGCCGGCATAACTGGATTGCTAAACTCCATACCACAAATTTTTATCTTTAAATCAGCCATCTGAAAAGCCTCCATCACTTTACATACTTCTGCAGCTTCCTACAGATTCATTTCGTTGTTTTTGGATTGATTCCTGTTCTATATAAGTTGCATTAAATATTTAGACACGTTTATTTAATAAACCATTTAAAACAATTGCGGTTACACTGCCAACGGTAATCCCGCTGTTAAAAATAATCTGCAATGAACCTGGAAATTGCTGATAAATATTTGGTACCGCTAATGGAATTAACCCAACTGCAATGCTGATTGCTACCACCATAAGATTGTGATTATCTTCAAAACCAACTTTGGCAAGTGTTTTTATACCGCTGGCCATAACCATCCCAAACATCGCAATCCCCGCGCCACCTAAGACAGGTGCCGGAATGGAAGCAACAATCGCCGCTGCTTTGGGAAAAAGACCAAGAACAACCAGGATGACGCCTGCCGCAGCTACAACGTAACGACTCCTAACCCGCGTTAAACCAACTAGTCCAACATTTTGTGCATAAGCCGAATACGGAAAGGCGTTTAGTAATCCACCCAGTAAAGTAGAAAATCCATCCGCTTTCAGACCACGTGTCAACATATCCTGCTTGATTGGTTTATCAACGATTTCCCCAACTGCAATAAAATCCCCCGTCGTTTCTGTCATAACGACCAACATAACAACCGTCATCGCCAAAATAGAAGGCAAATCAAATACTGGCAAACCAAAAGCAAATGGTGTTGTAATCCCTACCCAAGCGGCATTTGAAATACCAGAAAAATTAACCAACCCAAAAGGTATTGCCAGTAGAGTGCCCGCCGCAAGTCCAAGCAAAACAGCAATATTGCTTAAAAATCCTGTAAAATAGCGATAGAAAAAGATAACTAAAACCAATACGAGAAATGCTAATCCCAAAAATTGCAGATTACCAAAATCTTTGGCACCAGGAGATCCTCCACCAGCCCAGCGCACGGCAACCGGCAAAAGCGAAACACCAATAATGGTAATAATCGATCCAGTTACCACCGGCGGAAAAAAGCGAATCAGACGGCTAAAATAAGGACTAACAAAGTACACAATAACACCAGCTACCATAACCGAGCCGTAAATACCAGTTAAGCCATGTTCTTTTCCAATCAATATCATCGGCGTCACCGCCGCAAACGTTACCCCCTGAATAATTGGCAGCTTGATACCCATGTTCCAAAGTCCCAGTGTCTGGATTAAAGTTGCCAGACCACACGTAAACAAGTCAGCATTGATCAAATAAATCAATTGCTCTTTTTCCAGTCCCAATGCATTTGCCAAAATCAACGGAACAGCAACCGCTCCAGCGTACATCGCCAAAACATGCTGTAAGCCATATAAAAACATTTGGTTCAACGGTAATTTTTCATCAACAGGATGATTCTGTTTTAATACATTCATGATCTTACCCTCCATTTATCGACTGCATACACACAGCCCAAACTCTCCAGTCGCTGCAAACAAAGAAAGCGCTTTCCTATTTGCATAAAAAAAGCGCTCTAAAAAAGAAAATTTCTTTTTTAGAGCGCCTTCGCTCATCGTTTAACATTTACATGTCAGCGATATATTTTTTATTGTATGAAATACATATTATCTCATTTTGAGACAAGTGTCTACTATATTTTTTCTAAAACCTAATCTTTTTTAAATAAGTTCATATTCTTTAATCTTGCGATACAATGTAGCTCGACTGATACCAAGCATTTTAGCTGCCTTTTCTTTGCGGCGGACTTGCCCTTCGACTTCACCGAGTGCTTTAACAATTGCATCCTTTTCTAGACTGCCTAAATTAAGCGGTAAATCCAACGTTTTTCCATCAGCAGGATTTGGCAGATTATTTATAATCAGTTCTGCCATCTTGACAATAAACTGCAGCATCCATTCCTTATTTTCCAATAACCGCTTAGCCTGAATCGGATCAAAACTAACTAAGCCAATGACGCCAATCGGGCGATCATGGTTCAAAATAGGAGTCGCTAATTCTGCATATTCAAAACACTTACCGCACTGCGGACATGGTCGGCAAAGTTCATGCTGACCAGGATTTGCAATGAGAACCATTTTTCCCGTAGCCAAAACATGCTGATAAACAAACCCAGCCTGCATCACTTGCCCGCAATTTTCTTTATATTGTCCGGTTCCGGCAACCCGCACCAGATTTTCATCGGCTATTTCCACTTCGATTTTTAAAACATCAGCAATAGCTTCCGCTGTTTTTTGTACCGTCTGCTGAATGTGCTCCAACGGGCTCATATCGTTCACCTCAAATTCGTTTCCACAATTTCGCTGCCAACTCTCTGGCTTTGGCTTTTATCTTTGCTTCATCGAGTCCTAACAGCTGCCTTTGTTTTAACAAAAATTTACCATTAACCATCGTCGAATCAACCGCACGACCAGATATACCAAACAAAATGTGGCTATCAATATTAGCAGTCGTCATCGGTGTCGGTGGATCATAATCAATCACAACAAGATCTGCCAATGCACCAGCTTCAAGCTGCCCGATTGACCTGCCAAAAGTCATCGTCGCAATCTGGCTGTTCGCCATAAACAACATATTGGAAGCTTCCCTGCTGCCAATACTAGGATTCGCTTGTTGATGTTTATGCAGCAAGTTTGCAGTTTTTAATGATTCAAACATATCTGTCGTATAGCCATCGGTCCCCAAGCCAACCCGAATTCCTTGCTGCATCATGGCAAGAACCGGCGCGCAGCCTACAGCATTCCCCATATTCGATTCGGGATTATGAATGACGTTGGTATGGCTTTTGGCTAAAAGATCCATGTCCGGTTTATTGACATAAACACAATGAGCCGCAATCGTTTTAGGACCCAATACAGAAAAATCCGCAAAACGTTGGATCAGCCGTTTACCAAAAGTCTGTTCTGCATGCATGGCATCGGCCAGCCCTTCCGCAGCATGTACATGAAAGCCTGTTTCTAAACCAGCCACCGCATTGGCACATTTAAGCAAAGTTTCATCACTTAACGTAAAGGATGCATGTAGCCCAAACAATCCTTGCCTCATTGAATCATTTTGTTCTTGACAAGCCTTAATAAATTGTCTGTTTTCCTCAATTCCCTGATTACGTACGGACACTCCGTCACGATCTGAGACTTCATAACAAAGACAGGCTCTTATACCAGCAGCTTTGGCCGCTTCTGCCAAACGAAACAAACTTTCTGGCACAGCCCCCGGACTGGCATGATGATCAAAAATTGTCGTCGTCCCGCTTTTGATCAAGTCGACCAAAATGGATAAAGCACTATAATAAACATCTTCCAATGTAAGCGCCTTATCCAGTTTCCACCAAAGACATTCCAATATTTCCAGAAAGTTCTGCGGTGATGCTGTTTGTAAAACCATCCCTCGTGCAAATGTGCTATATAAATGCATATGGGTATTGATCAGTCCCGGCATAATCACCTTCCCCTGTACATCCATAAAATCAATATCCTGATAGGTTGCTTTCATAGCCAAAGTAGGTCCTACATCCATAATGATATTATCTTTAATCAAGACACAGCCATTTTCTAAGTACGGCTGCTGACTGCTCCGGGTAATAACCCGACCATTGCCAATTAACAGCATGACATTCAACTCCTTGAATTTTCTATTGATCACATAAAAAAGCTCTAAAACAAAATCATCGTTTTAGAGCGTCATTGCCTATAAATACTATATAGAAAGTGATGTATATTCATCATATCTCAAAACGAGACAATTGTCTACCGAAAATGAAATCCACATATAACAAAACAACACGTTCTACTTTGTTTAGCACAAATTTTCAATTTGTTTTATGGATCATCCACTATTTATTCAACATGGATTGTTTTCGTGTCCACTCAAGAAGTTTCTGATAATCGGCAGGTGTATCAATATCCATACCGCAAGCCTGGTCAGTGACAGAAATATATTGTGTTTGCTTTTCATGCTTCTCCAAAACCATCCGCAGCCCCCCGTCCTCCTTAAATTCAAGAATCGACTTAAAACAGGATTTTCCTACCAAAACCGGATGTTTCTTGCGTCCCTGCAGTATGGGAAACACCACCGCTGCCCCTGACTTTTCCAGGCATGACCAAACTTTAACAAATGTCTCCACCGCAATCGCTGGCATATCCGCTGGCATCAAATAGACTGCGTTCGATTTTTTAATTTGCCTCAGCCCCAGTTGTATGGATTCGAGCATATCCCCTTTTGCATAATTTGGATTAAAAACAACTTTCACATGCTTCATCGAATGAATTACCGCTTCAATCTCTTGCCCACGATGACCGACTACAACAATAATTTCTTCAACCCCGGCATTTTGCAGATTTTCAATCCCTGCTTGAATGATTGTCGTATTGCGATAAGGCAGCAGTGGTTTAAAGTCTCCCATCCGACTAGACATTCCAGCCGCAACCAGAATTCCCCCTTTTATCATGGATTGTTTTTGCATCGGCTCACCCCTTCTTATAATGCATTAAAGAAATTACATCCAGCCTATCAGTCTGCCAGATCCAAGTCAAGAACTGATTGCAGCTCATGTATACAATATTTCATATTGACAAGTTCCGTTATTCTTGTTATATTTATCAAAAATTCATATGTTGTTCATGATAATACAAAGGCGTATTTCATAAAAGAAATCTTTTATGAAATGCGCCTTTTTTGTATTCTTGTATAAGTTCATAAATAAGGTATGGGCGTTTCTACCAGACAACCTTAAATTGTCATAGGCTACAAGAAGCATGAAATTATTTTACTTTATTATAATCAACTACAATATTATAGTAAGGTCTAATATTTTTTTGCTTTTTGCAGCCTATTTTGTTTAGCCAAACAAAATCAAAGGCGAAAATCTCGGATTGTTCTATATCAAAAAAATATATAACATCCTAAAAAGGAGGTTCCACGTTTCGTTTTACCAATGTTTGCAATAAAAAAACAGCAGTATAAGGAGTGTTCTTATGACCACAAATGAAACGACGAAAAATCAAGGTGTTTTAGAAAAATTATTTAAACTCAAAGCAAAAGAAACTACGATTAAAGCGGAACTGCTCGCAGGGTTGACTACCTTTGTTGCCTTAGCCTATATCATGTTTGTCAATCCAAATATCTTAGCCGATGCTGGCATTCCCAAAGAAGCCGCTATCGCTTCAACAATCTGGGCTACCGCACTCGCTACCAGTCTCATGGCTTTTTGGGCAAACTATCCGATTGCCTTAGCACCAGGCATGGGCTTAAATGCTTTTTTTGCTTATTATGTTGTTGGTGTTTTACATCTTTCCTGGCAAGTCGCATTAGGTGCCGTATTTTTCTCAGGAATTTTATTTTTAATTTTAACACTGGGTGGCATTCGCCAGGCTATTATTCGTTCCGTACCGATGAATTTAAAATGTTCTATCGGTGTTGGTATTGGACTGTTCATTGCCTTTATCGGTCTGAAAGGTGCTGGTATTATTGCTGCTGACAAAGCAACATTCGTCAGCCTAGGTCATTTGCTTGATCCTAAAACTTTACTCGCCTGCTTTGGTCTGATTCTCACCGCAGCATTAATGGCTCGTAAAATAAAAGGCTCGATTATTATTGGTATCTTAGCAACAACTCTCTTAAGTATGATCTGCGGCGTATCACCTACACCACAATCACTCAATGATATCATTAGTTTCAATCTACCAAGTATGGGCGAAACATTTCTGCAATTAGATATTGTCGGTGCTTGGAACTATGGTATTTTCTCGATCATCTTCACCTTCACGATTGTTGAATTATTTGATAACATGGGAACTTTAATTGGCTTAACGCGTAAAGCAAACTTAGTCAATAAAGATGGCGAGATCGAAAACCTGGACAAAGCTTTAACAACCGATGCGGTTGGTACGTTAGGCAGTGCATTATTTGGTACATCAACGGTCACATCTTATATTGAAAGTGCTGCCGGCATTGCCGAAGGTGGAAAAACCGGTTTAACAGCACTTACCGTTGCCGTGTTATTCCTTGTCTCTTTATTTTTTGCTCCACTGATTGGTTTAGTTCCGGGCTTTGCAACAGCGCCAGCACTGATTTTAGTAGGGGCTCTAATGATGTCTGATATCAGTCAGGTTGATTTCACCGACTTTACAGAAGGTTTCCCCGCATTCATGACGATTATCATGATGCCATTGACTTCCAGCATCGCCAATGGTTTTGCCTTTGGTTTTATCAGCTATACGTTTATTAAATTTTTCGCTGGCAAAGGCAAAGACGTGAGCTGGATTATGTGTTTAGTCAGTTTGGCTTTTTTAATTAATTTCTATATGCGTCTGCAATAAAAGGTTCATAGCGAAGGAGCGAAACATGTCATGAACAACACCAATATCGGTATTCGCGTAAACAAAGTCGATAATCAAGAAAAAACCAGTGGGTCCGCAAAGTATATTGCTGATTTAAAATTTGACAATATGCTTTATGGAAAAACCATTCGTTCTACAAAAGCGCGGGCTAAAATACAAGCCATTCACTATCCTGTCTTACCAAAAGAGTATTTCATTATTGATCACAATGATGTGCCCGGACAAAACCGCGTAAAGTTCCTCGTTAACGATCAACCTTTTTTAGCGGAAACGATGGTGAATTATATTGGTGAGCCAATTCTCTTAATCGTGGGTCCGAATCGACAAAAGCTCAAAGAGCTGGCAAATAAAATCACAATTGAATATCAACCACTGGCAGCAGCACTCACCTATACGGAATCCTTACAGTGTACTGGGGGTGCGATTTTTGGCACAGACAATAAATTCGCTTCTTACGCCTATGAAAAAGGGGATGTTTCACTGGCTTTTAGCCAAGCAAAAACCATCGAAACAGATGAATATACAACAGGCTATCAAAAACATGCCTATTTAGAAAACCAAGGAATGATTGCTGTCCCTGAAGCCGATGACAAAGTAACGGTCTATGGTTCTATGCAATGTCCTTATTATATCAAACGAGCTTTGGAACAGGCCCTTGCTCTGCCTGAAGAAAAGGTGCGCATTGTCCAGACGACAACAGGCGGCGCTTTTGGGGGTAAAGAAGATTATCCATCGATTTTGGCAGGGCATGCCGCCATTGCCGCAAAAAAAGTTGGACGACCTGTTGCTATTTTATATGACCGACTGGAAGACATGGCTTCGACAACCCGCCGACATCCGGCACAAATCACCTTTCAGACCGCTTTGGATGAATCTGGTAAAATTATTGGCATGAAAATCGATGTCATTCTTGACGGCGGAGCCTATGCCGGAATATCCGATGTTGTGCTCCAGCGAAGCCTTTTTAACATCACAGGTGTCTATCACATTCAAAATCTAGAAGTACATGGCTGCGTTGTCGCCACCAATACAATTCCCAACGGAGCTTTTCGCGGCTTCGGTGCACCACAAGCTTTTTTCGCCATGGAAATGCACATGGAAATGCTGGCAAAAAAGCTGCAAAAAAATCCTTTAGACTATAAAAAACTCCATATTGTAAAACAAGGGGACACGACGGCTACAAGTGGTCTTTTTCTCGACAAAGTTCCTTTACCGGAAATGCTTGAAACTATTGAAAAAATGTCCGATTATACAAAAAGATATGAACTCTACCAAAAAAATCGAAATCATCACGGCATTGGTATTTCACTTTTTCTCCATGGCTGTGGTTTCACAGGCAGTGGTGAACGTGATATTATTAAAGCAAGAATAAAATTGCGTCGCCAAGCCAATTCCAAGCAAGTGGAAATTCTTGCCGCCAATGTCGATATGGGACAAGGTTTGAAAACAACTTTCAAAAAAATCGTTGCTGGTGCTTTGGCTATACCAATGACCGACATCAGCTTTAATAATCCTGATACCGACCAGGTTCCTGACTCGGGTCCAACCGTTGCATCACGTTCTATTATGATTGTAGGAAAACTTTTAGAAGATGCATCACGAAAATTGAAAGCACGCTGGCAGGAAAAAGGTGCGATTGAAATTACCCAAGCCTACAAGCAGCCAGAACGAATGCATTGGGACAGTGAAAAATCACGCGGGGATGCGTATCCTGCCTATGCTTGGGGAATCAATGTTGTCGAAGCAACCGTAGATCCATTGACACTCCAAGTCGATGTCAATGGTGTCTGGACTGTATTTGATATTGGTCAGGCAATTGATGAACAAATTATTCAGGGTCAAATCGAAGGCGGTGTACTGCAAGGCTTGGGTTATGCAAACATGGAAGTAATGACGAATGACAAAAGCGGAAAAATAATGCAAGACAACCTGACCAGCTATACAATCCCGACGATGGTTGACTTTGGCAAAGTCAATCACAAACTTTTCACGACCTATTATAATGATGGTCCTTTCGGCGCAAAAGGTGCCGGAGAACTGACACTGATTGGTGCAGCTCCCGCATATGCTGCTGCCGTAGCACAAGCCTTAAAAATCCATATTGATCGCCTACCCGTAACACCTGAATATCTCTTGGAGGTCCTGCAAAATGAAAACCATTTCCTTTACGCTAAATAATCAGCCTGTATCCATTCAGACCAATTTGCAAAAAAGACTTGTGGATGTTCTAAGAGAAAATTTCGCCCTCACTGGTGTTAAGGAAGGCTGCGGCGAAGGTGAATGCGGCGCTTGTGCCGTCCTCGCCAACCATAAGCTTATCAACAGCTGCATTACGCCGATTGGCAGTGTCGAACAACTTGATATCATGTCAATTGAAGGATTCCGTGATACCGAACGGTATCACATCTTAGCGGCTGCATTTGCTGAGGCTGGTGCTGTACAATGCGGTTTTTGTACCCCGGGTATGCTGCTGGCTGCAGAAGCCTTATTACACGTGAATGCGTCGCCAAATGAACCAGAAATACGACAAGCACTATCAGGAAATCTCTGCCGCTGTACCGGTTATAGCATGATTGTAGATGCGGTAAAAATCGCGGCAAAAAATGGAGATGGCTTATGGTAAAAACATATCTGCCACATACCTGGCAAGAAGCTTTGTTTATCCGGGGCAACGATGACACCATGCTCCTGGCCGGTGGAACGGATCTGATGGTTAAATATCATGGTGGTCCTGGTATAATCGGTAATTTTCCTAAACCGTTATTATTTTTGAGTCATATAAGCAGCCTAAAAACGATTAACGTACAAACAGACTCGATCACCATCGGCAGTAATGTCACCTTAAACGAAGCCGCTGCGATCACCGCCCTGCCACTCATCTTAAAACAAGCCATCAGACAAATGGCTTCACCGGCTATTCGAAACGTGGGCACTTTAATCGGTAATGTCTGTAATGCTTCGCCTGCCGGAGATACATTGCCACCACTTTATATTTTAGATGCTCGACTTACGGTTGAAAGTCTTAGCGGAACTCGACAAATTGCTCTGGCAGATTTTATTCAAGGACCGGGAAAAATCGGCTTAAAAGCAAATGAAATCGTGCGCTGTCTGACAATTGCCCGGCAAAATAATACAGTTTGTTTTTATAAAAAAGTAGGCATGCGCAAAGCCGCGGCAATTTCTAAACTATCCTTTGCTGCTATCGCGCAAAAAACAGATCAAAAAATTACGTATATAGCCGCCGCACTTGGCGCCGTTGGTCCTACAATCATCCGATCAAAAGAAGCCGAAAATCTGCTTACAGGCAAAACCGAAATCTTGACAGATACTTGGGAAACTATGCATACTATATATAATTCATTGCTTTGTCCCATCGATGATAAACGCTCCAGCACAATCTATCGAAAAACAATTGCTTTAAATCTGCTGGCTTATTTTTATAAAGAGTATCTTTGGCAATAAACTTACAAAGCGAGGTCTATTATGGAAAAAAAATATATTTTAATATTAAAAGGTACCATTTTATTCACGCCGACCGCTGGCAAATTCGAAATTCACCCCGATAGTTATTTGATTTCACAAGGCGGTCTTATCTGCGGTATCTACAAAGATTTACCCGAAGAATATAAAGACCTGACGATCGAAGATTATGGCAGCTCATTAATCATTCCCGGGTTTGTCGATTTGCATACCCATGCCCCACAGTTTAACCAAATCGGCTTAGGTCTTGATTATAAACTCTTAGATTGGTTAAACCATTACACCTTTCAAGAAGAAAATAAATTTAGTCAGATAGAATATGCACAAACAGTCTATGAAAAATTTGCCGACACACTAGTAAGCAGCGGCACAACAAGATCCGCTATTTTTGCAACCATCCATCCTCAAAGCTGTCAAATCTTATTTGAAATTCTCAAAAGAAAAGGACTTGGGGCATATTTAGGCAAAGTGAATATGGATACAAAATGCCCTGATTTCATCAAAGAAAACACTCAGCAATCCCTATCTGCTACAGAAGACCTCATCCTTGCCTGGTCTGACAGCGAACTGGTAAAACCCATCATCACACCCCGATTTGCCCCGACTAGTACCCGCAAACTGCTAGAAGGTCTCGGTAAATTGGCGCTCAAATACAATCTGCCAGTTCAGTCCCATTTAGCCGAAAATCCTGGTGAAATCGAATGGGTTCAGGCATTGTTTCCTGAACATGATGCCTATTATAAGGTTTATGACCATTACAATTTATTTGGTCAAACACCAACATTAATGGCGCATTGTATCCATTTAACCGATGATGAAATCGACATTTTAGCTAAAAAGAAAGTAGTTCCTGTCCATTGTCCTGATTCCAATTTAAATCTCACCAGCGGCATTATGCCAACGCGTAAAATGCTCAAAGCTGGTGTGACGATCGGTCTAGGCAGTGATATAGGTGCCGGTCATTCCTTGTTTATGCCACAGACAATCGTTCGAGCAATTCAACTGTCTAAAATATATTCTCTGCATCATGAAGAAGAAGCACCATTGACGCTGCCAGAAGCCTTTTATATGGCTACAAAAGGCGGCGGCAGTTTTTTTGGCAAGGTTGGCAGTTTTGAACCAGGCTATGCCGCCGATGCCCTCGTTATTAAAAATGAAAATCTGCTTTCTAACCTATCGCCCCTCGAAGAAATCCAACGCTTCATCTACACTGGCAGTGCCCAAAACATCGCCGCCCGCTATGCGGTGGGGAAAAAATTATAAAATGTTATTCCTAAAATTAAATAAAAAGGGTCGATCAAAGTTCGCACTTGATCGACCCTTTTTATTTAATTTATATCAACTTGGAGAAAGACACGCCCTTTTTCTGTGATTCTGGTTCCGCCTCGTCCCTGTTTCATTAGAATCAAACTCTTAAGTTCCATATTTTTCAATATGGTCCGCACACTTTGTTCTGTCGAAAAAATACCTTGCTGCAAAAGCTGTTCCGCTATTTTCTTACGACCAATATAGGATTGTTTTTCATAAGCATCTTCCAAGATTCGTAAAATGGCTTTAATTTCCGCAAGATCACCCCATTTAGAAACATCAGCTTGCACCTGCATTCTCTCTTTTTCCCCGTAGTTTAAAATATGTGCTGGGAGGCTTTGCAGCGAAAAAGAATCTGATAAACTAGTCATCGAGTAGAGACAATTCTTTAGTTCCCGAATATTCCCCGGCCAATTATAAGACAAAATCCGGTGCATAATATATTGTGGTATATCGCTGTTTACATGGTTTTCTTGCAGGAAGGATTGAATCAAAAATGGAATATCATCCTTGCGTGACCGCAGCGGTTCAACTTTAATATTGATGACATTCAAACGAAAATACAAATCCATCCTAAATTTTTTCTTATTCATACGCTTATACAAATCTTGATTGGTTGCCGTGATAATTCGCACATCAATAGGAATGATCTTCGTTCCACCCACTCGAATTAATTCTCGTTCTTGCAGAACCCGTAGCAATTTAGCTTGTGTCTTTTGCGAAATTTCAGCTATTTCATCCAAAAATATTGTTCCTTGATTCGCTGTTTCAAACAGCCCCTGCCGACCATTTTTGTTTGCACCTGTAAAAGCACCTTCCTCATAACCAAACAATTCACTTTCCAGCAAAGACCCACTCAATGCTGCACAATTAAAAGCAACAAACGGACCTTGACTGCGCTTAGAATAATTATGGATTGCCTGCGCAAAAAGTTCTTTGCCGACACCACTTTCGCCTTCAATCAAAATATCATGTTCGGTACTCGCTGCTTTTTGGGCTAGCTCAATTGTTTTTTTCAAAGCACTATTATTTCCTAAAATATCCGAAAAATTATATTTTGCGATATACCCCTTCGCTGCACTGCCGCGTTGTATTTTTAGATTACCTTTATTTTCTTTAGCCGATTTTTGCAGCGTCAAAATTCCGCCAACTGTTTTACCTTTATTTAGCAAGACATTTTTATTTACAATATAAGCGTGACCATACAAAATAAAAATTTCATCCGTCAAATGCTCCGACGATAAAATAGACGAATCCGCTACATCATTAAATAAAGAATCTAGTGTTTGATTTAAACGAATCGATATCTTATGGGCAAAAAAATCAAATGCTTTTTGATTATACATTGTGATCTGATTCATCGTATCAAAGGTTATAACTCCATACGTAATCATATTGACAAGTTGTTCAAAATTTTCTTTTGTATCATTAAATTGTTTAAACATGGTAACAAAGCCCGGACTGAGTGGAATCATTTCATTCATATGTTGAAATAAGACCTGTTTTGTTTCAGCATTGACTAAATTCAATTTATTCAGCATATCAAAAATAGTCGAAACATCGACCAGACGAGACCCAATATCCGTAATATATTGTATACTCTCTGGAACCAAATCAACCTCATTTGGTGTTATCGCATATTCAATGCCTTCATAATTATTGACTGTATGATCATAAGGAATAAATTCCAATTGATATAAACCCAATTCATATAACACAGCAATTGTCTGAACCGACATTTCCCAATACGTATTTACTACTAAAACTTTAGTACCCGCGGGTATTTTATTAATTTTTTCCCAAGCATTTTTCGATACAGTTCGCCGCACAACAATGATTTCCGTAGAAGGCATAAGGTATTGCTTAACGAGTCCCACCACCTCATTCGAAGGTGTTAGTGCCAGATCGCAGTTAATATAGGAATGAATACCTTCTTCTAACGAATAGCTTGTAAAATCTATATACTCCCCCAAAAGTGCTTGGAGTTGATAAACAAAATGGAATCTTTTACAACGTAGAATAACTGCCACACGCGGTTTCATTTCAGCACCCCTTTAATTGGTTTAAATGGTTGAATATTTTTATAAGTTTACACCAGTTAATTATAGCATACAATAAAGTCCTCCACAAAAAAGCTTTTATCTTTTATTTTTTCAGCAAATAACCTAAATACAGTACAAAACTTATGCACAAATGCAACATTTTAGCCCATATTAATCTTGGCACGAAACTTGCATATATTATAAAACAAAGGCTAAAGAACACTATAGGCTGCATAAAAAAATTTGATTATATCAGCCGCAACTTATATATTTGTCATCGCAAGATGAACCTTTAGAATCTATCGAACTGAAACGAGGTACTGTAATGATAAAATCGTTTACGCTGGCAGAATATTTACAAGATCTAGAGTTTCTTGTAAATATCGACAGCGGTAGTTATACACCAGCCGGCACAAAAAAAATCATGGAATTTTTTCAGGAAAAATTTAAACAATTAGGCTGGAACACTAAAATACACAAAACATCTGATAAAGTTGGTCCCTGCTTACAAATCAGCAATTGCCCTGACGAAGAATATGATGTTTTGCTGCTCGGTCACATGGATACCGTTTTTCCTGAAGGCACCGTCGCTAAACGACCTTATGCTATTGATAAAAAGGCAAAAGTCACCGGTGTCGGTGTAGGCGACATGAAAGGCTGCCTGTTAATGACCTATTTTGCTTTAAAGGAACTTGATCAAAGCAAAAAACTCGCAGGAAAAAGAATTTGTTTTTTATTAAATAGCGACGAAGAAATAGGTTCCCTCTATTCTCGAACCTTAATTGAAACATTGGCAAAAAAATCAAGTTACGCCCTCGTCGTTGAAGCAGCTCGGCCCACCGGCGATATGGTAAACAGCCGCAGTGGTATTGCCTCCTGTGACTTAACAGCAACCGGAATCGCCGCTCATGCCGGCGTAAATCCACAAGATGGCAGCAGTGCCATTAACGAACTCGCCGCGTGGATTTTAAAACTTCACGCGCTAAGCAATTATGAGCTGGGTACATCCATCAACGTCGGCATTATTAGCGGCGGCAGTGCTCGCAATGTAGTAGCTGAACAGGCTCAGGCGCAAGTCGATATCCGCTTCAAACAGCACAGCGAGTTTGAACGAATCAACACAGCTCTGCACGAACTTGAACAGCAATCCTTCACTACTGGCGGAGCCAAAATCACCTGCAATCTCGTGATCAATCGTCCGCTTATGAATCCAAGTCAACAAACCCTAAAACTGTGCAGAAATATTTCTGACTTAGGGAAATCACTCGACATTGATTTCAACTGGGTCGCAACCGGCGGCGGTAGCGATGGTAATTATTGTGCTGCACTTGGCATTCCCACAGTCGACGGGCTCGGTCCAATTAGTGGCGGCGGACATAGTATCCACGAATGGCTCGATGCGAACTCGGTTAAACCCCGTCTCACATTATTGATGAAAACGATTGAGTTCATTACCAATACGCCAATTAAATAAACAGACTACAGATAGCAAAATTATAAAATGCTATTTTATAATATAAAAAAATAAATTGATGCGACACGTAAGAAAGGAGCTTTTATCATGTCAGAAAAAAATTCAGTTGATTCTCAAGCCGATGAAAAAAAAGCATTATTAGCGGGAAAGATACACGTCCCCATCAGCGGTTACATTGCTTTGATCGTAGCTATTATTTTCTTTTCCGGACTATTGATGAATATCGCCGGCATGAAATGGATCAGTGCCTTTGATTTCACATCCTTAATCGGAACGTTTGGAACAATGAAAGAACCTGCCAAAAATAGTTTTGTCGGTGACGGCGGTTATAGTGCCAGGGCTGGTTTCCTGTTCGCCTTATCATTGATTCCCACAACCATGCTGGCCTTAGGTTTTTTAGAAATCTTAACCTCATATGGTGCAATGAAAGCAGGACAGCGTTTATTATCACCAATTTTAAAACCGATATTAGGTATTCCTGGTTTTACTGGATTAACCTTAATTACCGATTTACAAAGTACTGATGCTGGTGCGGCTTTAACGAAAGAATTATATGATGACGAATTAATCACCAAGAAAGAGCTCATTATTATAGGCTCCTGGCAGTTCTCCGGTGCCGGCGCTATCAATAATTATTTCTCCATTGGCTCCGCACTTTTCGCTTTTTTGACAGTTCCTTTAATCGTGCCTTTATTTATAATTATTATAATGAAATTCGTGGGTGCTTTTTTCATCAGAATTTTATTAAATACCGTATATAAGGAGGATTTCAAGCATGAATAAAAATCCTTTTGATACGTTTGTCATCGGTGCCAGAAAAGGATTCCAAATTGGCATCAACAACTTACTGCCAAACGTTTTAATGGCCTACACTATTTCTGAAATCTTAAAATTATTAGGCGTAATGGAATTCATCGGCAAAGTATTTGGTCCGTTCATGGGAATTTTCGGACTTCCTGGTGAAGCAATCACCGTACTCTTAACGGCTTGGCTCTCTTCATCTGCCGGTGCCGGAATTGCCGTAAATCTTTATGCTTCGGGTGGCATCAGTAATACACAAGCCACTATTTTACTACCAGCTATCTTTCTCATGGGTGCACAATTGCAATACATGGGACGTTTACTCGGCGTAGCGGATGTACCAAAAAAATATTGGCCCGCATTATTTGTAACCAGCATTGTAAATTCGCTAATTGCTATGTTTATTTTAAAAATTTTCGCCTAAAAAACGACTATCTATAGCCGTTCACAGAAAGGATCTTATGTATGCCGTCTGTTTTAGATTTTTACAAATATTTACACACCATTCCCGAACTCGGTCATCAAGAATTCAAAACAGCTGCATTTTTGGCTGATCAACTCGAAAAATATGGTTTTCAAGTCACCCGAAACATCGGTGGAAGCACGGGAATTGTCGGAATATATGACAGCAAACAGCCCGGTCCGACTTTAGCATTGCGCGCCGACATGGATGCGTTGGGATGCATCATTGATGGACTTCCCTCTGCCAAACATACCTGTGGACATGATGCACATTCTTCCATGGTTTTAGCTGCCGCAAAAACACTGCTTGAAACCAATTCAATCCAAAAAGGGAAATTAAAAATTTTATTTCAACCTGCTGAAGAGCTTGTCACTGGCGCTTTATCCATGATCAAAGCCGGTGTCATTGATGATGTGGATATCATCTTAGGTCAGCATTTACGACCTTGCCAAGAAACGCCAATGGGCAAAGCAGCCGGCGCCGTATATTATTCTGCTTCAACACGCATCATCGGAAAAATCACCGGGTTGATGGCTCACGGGGCACGTCCGCACCTTGGCATCAACGCCATTGATGCTGCAACCGCTGCGATTACCGCAGTCAATGCCATTCACCTTGATCCGGCTTTATCTTATAGCGCCAAAGCAACACGCTTCATTTGTGATGCCAGCGTAACCAACGTCATCCCAGACGAAGCAAACGTTACCTGGGATTTACGCGCTGAAAAAAATTCAACTATGAAACAATTATGTGAATTCGTTGAAAAAGCAATTCTCGCAGGAGCCTCAACCGTTGGCGCTACAGCCTCCGTTGCTATCGTAAATCCTGTTCCGGCTGCAGAGTTTGATCAAAATATTGTTGATGTCTTGAAAAAGTCAATCATTGCCACCCTCGGTGAAAATGGTCTCCAACCAGACATTTTTACCCCCGGCGGTGAAGATTTTAACTTTTTCAAACAATATAAACCAACTCTCCAGGCAGGTTTCATCGGGCTTGGCTGTGATCTTAAGCCAGGCCTGCATCATCCGGCAATGCATTTTAATCTAGATGCCTTGCCAAATGGCGTAGCAATTTTGGTCCACGCCACGAAACAAATCCTTGGATAAAAATCCTCAATAAACAAACTATCAGACAGCACGACCGCTAGGTGAAATTTCTACCAACCAAGATTTTCACTTTAGCAAAAAGCGCCCCGGATTAGAATAACTAATCTGGGGCGCTTTTATTATTAAGACAATAAAAATGCTCTATAACCTTTTGTAGCTTCATATACATCTGCCTTGCTCACAACTTCCCAAGGAGCATGCATATTAAGAACTGCCACACCACAATCGATTACCTGCATACCGTAAAGTGACAGTATATAAGCGATCGTACCACCACCACCAAAATCAACTTTACCAAGTTCAGCTGTTTGATAGGCAACATTCTGTTCGTCCAAAATCTGTCTCAATTGTCCAATATATTCTGCATTGGCATCATTCGAACCCGATTTGCCTCTTGAGCCCGTAAATTTGTTTAATACCAAGCCTTTGGCAAAATAAGCCGCATTTTTCTTCTCAAAAGCTGAGGCAAAGATTGGATCAAATGCCGCGCTCACATCTGAGGATAACATTCTTGAATTAGTCAGTGTCCGTCTAAGTATAAGATCTGAATTTATGCCCAACGCATTTAATATTTCCGCCACTGTATTTTCAAAGAATTTTGACTGCATACTCGTTGCCCCAACGCTGCCAATCTCTTCTTTATCAACAAGGATCGTACACGCCGTTCTGCCTACGTTCTGAAATTCCAGCATTGCTGCCAGCGAAGTATACGCACAAACCCTATCATCATGACCATATGCCATAATCATACTCTTATCCAGCCCAGCGTCTCTTGCCTTGCCAGCTGGAACAATTTCTAATTCCGCCGAAATAAAATCTTCCTCATCTATATCATACGTATCCTTGAGAAATTTTAATATGTGTTTTTTCACAGCATCTTTTTCTTCATTTTGTAAGGGTTTATTGCCAATAATTACATTCAGGTCTTCGCCTTCAATGAACTTATTTGCCTTTTTTTCCATCTGTTCCTGTGATAAATGAACCAGTAAGTCCGAAATAAACATAACAGGGTCAGTATCCGCTTCACCAATTACTAATTCAAGAACCGTTCCATCTTTTTTAACCACAACACCATGAATCGCAAGCGGGATCGTAACCCATTGATATTTTTTTATTCCACCATAGTAGTGGGTATCAAGATATGCCAATTCTGTGTCTTCATATAAAGGGTTTTGTTTAACATCGAGTCTTGGTGAATCTATATGTGCACCCAAAATGTTCATACCTTCTTCGATTGGATTTTCACCAATCAAAAACAAAATAATTGCTTTTTTCATGTTCGTGGCATAAACTTTGTCACCAGCTTTTAATTTTGTTCTATTTTTTATAATATCGGCAAGATTTTTATAACCATTCTTTTCCGCCATATCCACAGAAAGTTTCACACATTCTCTTTCCGTCTTACCATCATTTAGAAATTGTACATACTCTTTATTTACCAGTTCCAATTTTTGCAATTCTTTTTCATCATATTTCAACCAAATATTTTTTCTTTCCATATCAAACACCTACTTTTTTATTATTTTTCCATCACTTATTTGCTAACCGTGTAAGCTCTGGGATCTCTTGATCATTTACCAATATATAAAGATAATCCCCCGACTGAAGCCTTGTATCACCAGTTGGTATAATTTCCCTTTCACCACGTTTCAGATTCACCGCCAGACTATACGTTGGCCATTGAATATTTTTGACACATTTTCCATCCATCAACGAGCCACTCTCAATAACCAATTCTACTATCGTCCGCCGGTATTTTATAGCAGCATGCACGTTCTTTTTCTTAGCCAAAGACCGTTCCAGTAATTGATCATAAACTGGCTTGCCATCGAGCATATCCATAACAACATACGCTAACATGGATACAAAAATCAAGGCCAGCATATGTTCAAAGGAACCTGTCATTTCCATAATTAATACACTTCCGGTGACCGGTGCCTTAACCACGGCTGAAAAGTATCCAGCCATAGCAAAAATGATAATATTTGCTGCATAGGCTGGATCTAAGAATCCCAAAGCAATTGCGACCCCACTAAAAATACTGCCCCCTAAAGCTCCCAAAACAAGCATCGGCAAAAAAATCCCGCCGGGACTTCCCGAGCCAAAGCAAAGCATCGTAAAGAAAAACTTTGCTACAAATAAAACAACAAGCAACCCTAAGCTGAACTGCTGCGTAACCAGTAAATCAACCAACTGATTTCCACCGCCAAGAACTTGCGGCAAAACAAAGCCCAGTATCCCTGCCACAAGAAGCGGCAAGGCAGGCTTGCGCAAACCATGCAGCCACGACTGTCCATCATAAAGATCCAAGGACTTCAGCAGCACCTTATTAAAACTGCAACCTAATATCCCAATAAAAATACCTAAGACAAATAACAGACCATAATACCGTATCGGCATCATTGGCAAGCCTGTAATATGGAAGATTGGTCCATAGCCAAAAAACTGCTGAACAACAGCCGTTGAAGTTACGGTAGCCGCAATAGTTGCCATTAATACAAGCGGCGAAAAATTCTTTTGCAATTCTTCCAGACAAAATATAACTCCCGCCAAAGGTGCATTAAACGCAGCCGCCAAACCAGCACCAGCCCCGCTGGTCAACAAAAATCGTTCTTCAAAGCGTGATCGGCTAAAACTGCGGCTAACGCCTTGCCCAATGGATGCGCCAAGCTGCACAGACGGACCCTCCCGCCCTAAAGACATCCCCGATCCAATCGCTATCACACCGCCAATAAATTTATAAAACAAGACACGAATCCAGTTCATATGCATTTTCCCCAGCAAGATTCCTTTAATCTGTGGGATACCACTCCCTGAAGACTGCGGTTCGATTTGTACAATTTTATAAAGCAAATAAGCGATTGGCAAGCTGGCACTAAAATATAAAACAACCAACGGCCAATTTCCCACAGTAAAATATTCATATAATACAGGACGGAAATTTTCTGCTTTTTCAATTAAAAACCGAAATAAAGCAATGATAAGTCCTGTAATGATACCGACAAGAATCCCTTCCATAAACAAACGCATTCGAAAATATCGTCCCGTTACAAAAGCTTCCATAGCCTGCACTAACTTTGTTTTTTTCATTAAAACTACTCCCATGGTTCAGAAAAATCATTCTACCTCGTTTATAGCAAAATAAATAAATAAAGACCTCACACGCAAATCTATGAAGCCTTATTATTCACTACTGTTTTTTGCCACTTACAGCAAAATATGATCATTGCGATAAGACCACCAGCAAAAGGCTAGCTCATCTACCTTAAAAGAACCAATCCATGACATTACCCAGTTCCCATATATAAGCGCTAGCCCCATTATACCATAAAAATCGGTTTGGAAAAAGTTTAAACCTGCGCCGTTGGAGACCGCTGTGAGGTAGATCATCCTAAAAAAAGTTGTCAGGTTACATTATTTTTATAATGCAACCTGACAACTATAGATAAAATCATTAAGCCCATAGTTTTGCAAATAGTAGGCTCACTCAGACACCTTTTATCCAAAACTCAAAATGCTTATCTTCATTTTTTTTCATGTATTCTTCCAAAACAGGTGCCCCCCATGAATCATCTCCACCTACACCGCACATACCAAAAGACGCACGAACAAATGTATGATGAATCTGAGGAAGATCATAGGCATGACGCGCATTTTCCAATTCATGTACTGTATATGGCAAAGCCGAAGCCTCAAACGGCACTGAAGCAAATAAGCGCAAACCACGTCCACGACGATCTGTTGCCTCAATCCAACGAATACCACAATGATTTCCACTTTCTTGCGGACGCAGATACGGTTGAATTTCCTTTTGGGCTGTTGTAGAAAAAATCCCCAAACGTGCCCCCGCCTGACGGTCAATATAATTATCCTCTGGTCCATATCCATAATAACGGATCTGATCATAATCGCACGGTAATGTAAAAATCAACGAAAAATCAGGGATTGCGGATAATCCTTCAACTTTTTCATAATCCATTGCCACCTTAATCGCCCCGCAAACATCTACCGTATATGTTACATAACAAACAGATAGCGGTGCAGTTGCAAGTTCATAGGTAAATCGAACAACAATATGATCTGTATCGTATTCGGCATTACCCTTTTCGCCAAAAAATTTCAACTTTTCACTTTTTCCAGCAGAGTCACTATTCTCGATTATTTCAACACCAATACAGCGCTTGTAAAGACTGGCTAATTTCCATTGTGCACACTGATTCATTAATTGGCTGCCATAATCGTTATCAATTGGCGCTCGCCAAAAATTAGGTTGTGGCATTTCCTCAATGAGTTCCACCCCATTATATTTATAAGAAACCAGATTCCCCTGCGCACTGGAAAACATAACGCTAAAGCCTTCGCCAAGTACACCAAGATTAATATCACTGCGAACAACATGTAACACGTTTTTATTTGCAACTGGTATCGCAGTGGGCAAATTTCCCGAACCAAACAACCATGCATCAACAGCCATATTATTTTCTACATCATGATTTTTTTGACAGAATAGACCCTGTCCAAACGCAACCTCATGTCCACATGGAGCCCATTTTCTTTTTTCCGGTAAACGAAGCATTGCTGTAATGGCGTACTCACCGATACCGTACGTAGGCAAATTCAGAGCGATTTCCACACAATCTCCCGGTTCTACTGCCGGAGCTGGTTTGACTTTCGACCAAACCAGCTGCCCATCACGATACATTTCCAAGAACAGCTCATATTCTTTTACATTCGTAAATAAGCTTTTATTTTGAATTTTCAGCTGCGTTTCCGAAGGTTTTAATAGGAAATCTTGATAATTGTATTTTACGTCTTGTAATTTACTCGTTATTTTGCGATCCGCAAAGACAATCCCATTGCCGCAAAAATTATAATCACTGGGACGATCACCATAATCGCCGCCATAGCGCAAAGTTTCCTGCCCATAACGATCACGATCCCATATTGCCTGATCAACAAAATCCCAAATAAAGCCGCCTTGATAAAGTTCTTCCTCATCAGTCAGTTCCGTATACTTATGCATACCACCGTTACTATTTCCCATAGAATGTGTATATTCACAACAAATAAAAGGTTTATCACGATGTTGCTGTAAAAAGCTGCGAATTTCCATTGCTTTAGGATACATTTGGCTTTCCATGTCACTGGTAGCATTATAGCGGCGGTCCCAGCGAATTCCTTCATAATGAACCAATCGCGAAGTATCCCGCTGATGAAAGTACTCTGTTATTTGAAAAATATTTTTACCACCATAAGATTCATTACCACATGACCATATAAGAATCGACACATGGTTTTTATCTCGTTCCAGCATAGCAGCCGCGCGCGCCAATACAGCAGTTGACCATTCTTTATGATCATTTGGCACCGTATTTTCATCCTCTATAGGTTGTCCATTTTTTTGCCAAGACCCATGTGTTTCCAAATTAGTTTCATCAATGACATAAAGTCCATACTTATCGCAAAGTTCATAAAAGTGGCTGTTATTCGGATAATGAGATGTACGGACTGCATTGATATTATACTGCTTCATAAGAATGATGTCTTTTTCAATTTCTGCCGGATTAATGGCACGCCCACGATAACAATCAAATTCATGGCGATTCGTTCCCTTGAATACAATCCGCTTTCCATTGATTTTCATGATATTTCCATCCATTTTAAATTCGCGAAAACCAATATTTTGCGGTATAACCTCCAGCAAATTTCCAGCAGAATCAAAAACACTAAATAATGCCCGGTAAAGGGATGGCTTCTCTGCACTCCAAAGTTGTAGCCCCCTTAATTCTGCTGAAAATTCCCCCTTGTCTTCCAAGATTTTTTCTTGCATTACATCTAAGATACATTTTCCCTGTTCATCAAAAAGCTGTAGTTGTAATTTTTTTTCATCCGAGGTATTCCATTGATATTCGACTATCAGCTTACCATCTTGATAGTTATGAAATAATTCCGTATGCACGAACAAATCATCTAAATGTATCGCTGGTTTCGTATAGAGAGCAACTTCACGAAAAATCCCACTGAACCGCCAAAAATCTTGATCTTCCAGCCAGCTGCCACTTGAAAAACGATACACCTGCACCGCCAATTTATTTTCTCCATCTTTTACATAAGGAGTTAAGTCAAAATCTGCTGGCGTAAAGCTATCTTCACTATAGCCTACAAAATTGCCATTAAGCCAAACAGCAACTGCTGATTCTACCCCCTGAAAAGATATATAAAGCGTATTCCAGTTTTCAGGTTTAGAAAAATATTTTACATAAGAAGCCGTTGGGTTATCAGACTGAGGAATTTCTCCGGGTTGTACTAGTTCTTTGCCATCCCAGGGATATGTTGTATTCGTATAATGTGGTTTACCACAGTTCTCCATTTGTATATGCGCTGGCACTCTGATCGTATCCCAAGCACGACAGTCAAAATCAGCCAATTCAAATCCTTGTAGACGTTGCGAGAGATTCTTCGCATAAGAAAAATACCATAAACCATCCAGTGACTGTTTAAACGAGGACTGCCCCATCGTCAGTTCCATCATGTCAGCAAAATAAGAATGATCGCTATGCGCTGGCATCCTCCGATCAGCAAAATATTCTGGATCCGTCAGGTTTAATATGTCAAAAGATTTTTTTCCCATTTAAATACACCTCTTATCATTTATATTCCCATGTACCTCATATTTATACTCTTATAATGTTATTGATTATTTATTGATCGTGTCCCAGTTCTGCTCAAGGTCTTTAACAATTTTCGCATGTTCTGTTTCTGTCAGAGTAACTTTCCTTTTATAAATAAAGGTAGCTATAATCATGAGAACAAAAGGAACAGCGAACATTACAATTTGAAAGTTCATTAAGTTGCTAAGCGTAATGCTTGCTGCTGTAGCCTTACCTGTCATTCCTACCCAAATAGCTGTTATCCCGATAACACCACTGGTGATTGCACCAGATAATTTATCAATCAATGGTCTAACACATAAAACAAGGGCTTCATCGCGATGACCTAATTTTAATTGACCATATTCAACTGTATCCGTAATGGTCATGAGTACTACTAAAAAGATCAATGGTTGTGGTAAAGAAAATAAACCAGCTGCAATTAATGTTAAGATTACACTTTGTCCAGCAAAAGCATAAAGTATTAATGCAATTAACATAATTATAATAGAATAAATAAACAATTTACGTCTGGTAAATTTCTGAGTTAACGTTGGGAATAAAGCAACTGCCAATAAACCAATAATGACATTGATTACACCTAAAAAGGAAAACTGCGTAGAATCACCTAACACATAAATAAAATAATATAAATTAAAATTATTTACAATATTTTGACCTAAGCCAAAAATAAGATATGCACAAGCAATCCATAAGAGCTGATCATTTTTTAATAAGATAGAAAACACGTCTTTGAAAGATGTTTCCGTCTTATTTTCACGAAGTGTAGAGGTTCCCTCTTTTGTGCCAAGTCCAAGGATAATAGCACCTAATGTGGCAATACCACCACCAATGACAGCGAAAGCAAACCACCCATTGGCATCGCCGGCTCCACCATTTGGATTTAAAGAAAAGTGTAAAACAATTGGAATAACGAGAATAGTTACAAGCTGTCCACCAAATACAGAGCCAATTCTGGCAAATGTTGCTGTAATTTCTCGTTCTCTGGAGTCAAAAGAAAGCGCTGGAATCATAGACCAGATAGCTACATCTTTTGCCGAATAAAAAATGTCCATAATTAAATACAAGACTGCAAACAACACTAAATAAAGTATTGGGTTAGATGCTGTTAGTCCCCCTATATCCGTAAACAAAATAGCCAAAGTAATCGCTGCAATAAATGCGCCAATTATAACCCAAGGCTTAAATTTCCCCCATTTTGTTTTCGTTTTATCAATCGTGTTTCCAATAAACGGATCAATAAAAAGTTCTCCAATACGTAATACAAGAATGATCGTAGTTACAATACCAATCATATATTCGTTATAATTTTGGTTATTTGTATTGAATAAGTTACTAGTCACAAATATCATAAAATATGTACCTATCATGGCATAAAAAAAATCATGTCCAAACGTACCACTGGCATATGCTATACGAGTCCAAAATTTGCTCTTACTGTTTGAATTTGACACTGTAACGCCTCCCGCTATAATCTTACTTTTTCTTAACCTACTTATTCTTATTTTTCTTATCTTTGTATCGCATTTATATATTCAATAATCCCATCGACAATTTTATCTAATGAAATTTTACTGGTATTTACAACGAGATCATAATTAGAACCTACGCCCCATTTTCTACCTGTATAATACTGGTAATACCCAGCTCTTTTTTCATTTTCAGCATCTAATTCTTTCAAAGATTTACCATCATAAGTTTCAGTCCCTCTTTTTTCTCTATATGCATCATCTGCACAAACAAAAACAGAAAAATGATTGGGATCATTCTCTAAAACATAATCAGCACAACGACCTAAGATAACACATGATCCATCTTGAGCCAGTTTTCTAACGACACTAGTTTCAGCTAAGAATAAGCCTCTGCTAGAGTTTCCCATGTGACTACCAAAGGAATGAAATGGTATAAAACTTAAAGATAATGGTTGTACTTGGTTCTCCAGCTCTAACAAATCACTTTCACTCAAATCATTAATCCCTAACTTGGCTGCTGCGATATGAATGATTTGTCTATCATATAGTTTAATATTTAATTTTTCTGCTAATTTTGTTGCTAGCTCACGCCCACCACATCCATACTGCCTGCTAACTGTTATCACAACTTTTTCATTCATAAAAATCACCTCATCTTATTTTTTAGTTAATACCAAGAAATTATTCATTCTATCCTGTTTTTGCTCGTTATAGTAAACGTTTTCTTTTTATCAGGTAATTTTACCCTATCAACTCAAATCACCTAGTACAAAAACTCTATAATACTTTAGCAACAAGATGAAGATTGATATACTTTAAAAAGCAAACGTTTTCTTTAACAACTTTTATTCTACACTCACCATAATCTAAAATCAACATTATTTTTGCAAAAATGTTTTTTTTCTGAAAATATCGTTATTTGATGTACTTATAACTGCCTAATAGACCGTTTAATTTTTTCATACAAATTAACCACTTAAGTCTGCCTCTATACTAGAAATCATTTGGCAATAGAAGAATTGCTGCCAAATCTTATTTTTACGCAACAAAAAGACTCCGCCCACAACACGCGAAGCTTTGAAATTGCTGCTCCAGATTTCAATCTTAAAGTTGAACAAGTGTGACGAAGATCATGGAATCGTATCTTTTGCTAAACAGAATCAACCTGATCACACTTATAATTTCTTCATTCAGTAAAATTCGCATCCATAATTGTTATTCTATTACGTCCATTTTTTTTGGATTTATACATAGCCATATCGGCTTTATTTATAAAATCTATACAATTAAAGGTCGTCGCCGGAATCATGGCTATTACGCCTATGCTCACTGTCACATAAGAGTTAATTTTTGACATTACATGGGGAATTTTTAGATCGGCAATATTATTACTTATATTTTGAGCTACCTCGACAGCTCCTGCTATATTCGTAGCCGGTAAAATCACGGTAAATTCTTCACCACCATAGCGTGCAGCCGTATCATTCGCACGATGCAGAGATTTTTTTAATGCTTTTGCAATTTGCTGTAAGCAATGATCACCTGCCGAATGTCCATAACAATCATTGTAAGCTTTAAAAAAATCAATATCAATAAAAAGTAACGATAAAAAATCATGTTTTCTCAACGCATGTTTCCATTCTCGATTTAATACTTTATTAAAACATCGCCGATTCGCTATATTCGTAAGCTCATCAACCAGAGATAATGTTTCTAATTGGTCATTGCGATTTTTTATTTTTAAATAATTTTTTATTTTAGCTTTTAAAATTGGTTCAAGCAAAGGTTTCACCATATAATCAATAGCACCCAATTCAAAACCATTGAGCTGATCATCAATTTCACCTTTATTCGAAATAAAAATCACAGGAATATTTCGCGTTTTATAATTATTTTTCAACTGTTTACAGACATCATATCCGCTTAAATCAGGCAATACAAGATCAAGTAAAATTAAGTCTATATTGTGTAACTCTAAAAACTTCAATGCGTCTTTTCCCGAAAAAGCACTTATAACAGTATATTCATCTTGCAGTATTTTTATTAATTTATTGATAATAAATGGCGAATCATCGACAATCAAAATACAATCTTTAGAAAAATCCATCCTAGATCACCTCATAAATTATTTTTATTTACTTAGAGTTTGTCTTGCAATTAACGAATTTTCCCTTTTATCTATCCTACAACATGTAATATACTATATTGAGTCGGTATTGATACAATAAATGTATAGATTCTGGTACAAGTGAAATCTATATCTTTCCCAATATTTAGATTTCACAGCAAATTAACACCCAGTGAAGTTTACAAAAATAAAAAGCTGCCAGGTTACATCATTTTTATAATGTAACCTGGCAGCTATAGATAAAATCATTAAGCCCATAGTTTTGCGTCCTTATCTTTCGATAAGTTTGCCCTCATCTTATTTTATAACCTTCTAGATAAATAGCCGCATGTTTCTCCTTAAGCCATTGCAACCTTATACCATCGGAAAAAGTCTTTGTTATATAATTTACTCATTCAACGATTTCAAATTTTCGAATAAAAGAAACTCACAATGGAATTATTGTACTAAAACGCTGGGCATCTGTCAATAGCACTTAAATTGAACTTCGCAAATGCTATATAATCACTCCCTAGGCGTCTTGTTTTGTCTTTATAGCCCACACTCGAATCTTAACGTTCTACTATCATTTCACAGCCGTGGCACGATTTGACTTATACTTTTCACGCTCTCTATAACAACTGGACTTGCTGGGGAATTTCATGAATGCCCAAAACTCTTCTTTACTCGACTATTTTCGCATGATAACGCCCAGCGGCGGATCTACGTGGGTTGTGAATTATAATAGTAAATAAAAAAATGATATACCATTATATAGATAAAAAATTTATAGTATAATAAAATAGTAATTTCATGTACAAAATGGAGGAATTTCGATGGATAAGATAAAGTTAGGTCAGACTAATTTAATGGTGAGCAGAAGTGGTTTTGGTGCTTTACCAATACAGCGAATTAGCTTTGAAGCAACTAAATCCATACTAAGAAAGGCTTATGATAATGGTATAAATTTTTTTGATACGGCAAGGCAGTACTCAGATAGTGAAGAAAAAATCGGCTATGCTCTCTCCGATGTAAGGAATAATATTATAATTGCTACTAAAAGCCATGCCAGAGATAAAAAATCCTTATTTGCTCACTTGGAAACGAGTCTTAAGAATTTAAAAACAGATTATATAGATATTTATCAATTACATAACCCTAAAGATTTACCAAATCAAGAAGACGCGGAGGGTCTTTATGCCGGATTATTAGAAGCAAAACAAAAAGGAATGATCCGGTTTATTGGCATTACAAATCATAATATAAAAACAGCTATACAGGCAGCGGAGTCGAAATTATATGATACCATACAATTTCCCTTGAATTCTATTTCAGCCGATGAAGATTTAAAACTTATTGATGTATGTAAGAAAAAAGGGATCGGTGTAATTGCGATGAAGGGTTTATCAGGTGGATTAATTACAAATGCTGCTACTACTTTTACATTTTTACGACAATTTGATAACGTAGTACCAATTTGGGGCATTCAGAGAATGTCTGAATTAGATGAGTTTATAGCCTTAGAAAAAAATCCACCAGCATTGGATGAAGCCATGTGGCAACTTATTCAAAAAGATAGAATCGACCTTGCCGGTGACTTCTGTCGTGCATGCGGCTATTGTCTGCCATGTCCAGCAGGAATAGATATACCGACACAAGCAAGAATATCTTTGTTATTAAACAGAGCCCCATATCAAAAATTTTTGGGAGACAGTTTTAAAGAAAAAATGGATTTAATCAATAATTGCATAGAGTGTGGTCACTGTAAGAAACATTGCCCGTATGGGCTTGATACACCGAATCTTTTGAAACGAGAACTTAAAAAATATCAGGATTTTTACAAGGCACATAAAAGTGTATAATCACATTTAATTTTGCCGTCACTCAACTAAAAAAGAGAGCTGTATTTTGGGGATTTGCATCCTGCTGCTCTGATAGATATAAATATACATCTCATAGTTAAAGCCGCCGGCAAACATGCCGACGGCTCTATTTTTTCTGGTATTGTCCCTACGATTGGACTTTTCATAATAAAAATTTATACAACTCAATCATTTCATCGATATGAGTCAGAATAATCTTAATGCGAACCGTATTTTTTCTTTATGGATTCAATATAAGTATCATTATCGCAAGCAGCAAAAGAATCAAGTGCCTCAACGGTTGTCATTTTTATTATCTGCTTTTGCGTCACCCTACAACCTCCGCAATTTCCATGCAGTTTTCACTTTTATTTGTTCGATTTTTACCTCGGACAATTTCTTTTTCGCGGCTACATATTTTTCAAACTCCGAAATATTCATCCAACTTTCTTTCAAAGGATAAGCATAATAAAAAGCATACCCACGAATACGTCCAAATTCATCTTTATATGCAACGGTAATGTGTTTCAATCTATAAATTTCAAAATACGATGCTACGATTATTGCTATCGGTATTACTACAATCCAAATGTTCATTACATTACCCCCTATTATTTATTTTTACTGCTTTCAACTGAATACTTATATTGATTATTAAGTAACATTCTTTATTTTTATCATTTTCCCTTTTTATTATATATTTTATTTATTATCAGATCACATTCTCTTAGACACTCCCCACCGCAATGCTAGTCAAAAATAGGTAACGATCATACAAAAAAATAAGTGCAACTGTTCAACATCAATTTCTCAATGTTTTACAATTACACTTTTATAGTACCAACAATCACCCCGAAGGATTCTTGTTCTTTTTCTTGCTTCCTAGGTAGGTTTTTTGTTTGTATATCATCTTTCGAATCTTCGGAAGTTTCCAGTAGATGATCTTTATTTTCGTTTAAAGAATAAACTGCTGGTGAAGAGATATCCACCGTAACATCCGGTGGACGCTCTGAAGTAAATTTCGTTTTCGTATAAGATTCATCAAAAGTTATACTACTTACACCTTTCCCATTTTTCCCATACACCTTTACAGAAACACTTTCTAAAGAAATTTCTGATGGTTGGTAACTATCACCATCAGAATTAGACATACCAGAAGCTGTTTCAATCTCAATTGATGTTGTCATACTTACTTTTGTGCTGTTTGTTTGCCCTGATCCAAAAGATTTTGCTGCGGTCTGAGCCATCTGCCAATTTACAAGTCTTTTACATTTACTATCTAAATCATTATTTATAGCTTCTACGCTCATATATTTCCGCTCCCTGTTAATTCTAACATTTTTTATCTTACAATTTTATGAATTCCAACGACAATAATGACTTATTCCGGTCCATATATCATCGCCATAACTCGAAATAAAAAATTATAGGTCAACGCTTTTTATTGCGCTAACCTATATATTGACCACGTATATTCTAGTTTTTCGATACTTTTTTTGTCTTCAAAGTTTGTGAAATTACACTTGCACCAGTATACGCTTAGTTAGTGTCATTCTGGCTGTGGTGGTTGTTCTGGTTGTGGTGCTTGCTGTTGTGGGGGTTGGTTTTGTTGTGGTGCTTGATTTTGCGGCGGTTGTTGCTGTTGCCCCTGCTCCGGTGGTTGCGGTTGTCTCATATCTGGTGGTTGCTGATCATCCAACATTAAGACTTCATGATTTGTCGGTTCAAAATTAGCAGCACTTACTGTTGTTACTAAAGCAAACATAAGTATAAATACAAAAAATATTGACATTTTTTTCATAAATTTCCATCTCCATTTTTCTAAGTTATAATACTTTGATGAATATTTCTTAATAGATAAATTATATTATATAGTATATCACAAAATTAAAATAAAAACTGATACCAAGATGAATTTTCAACTTTTACCATGTATACTCCAATTTCACCATACCTTTTTTGTTCTCAACATTATGGTCAACAACAATGCCTGTCACACCAAACGAAAAGGCAAACACATATTGTGATTTATTTACTTAAAATACACAACATACGGTTAAAATTTTCTTAATACAACAAACCCTTTTATATTTTTCTCACCTATCACTGCTTTATATATGAAATTCTTTTGTTGCCGTCTGCAAATTTTGAGCTAATTTCGCCAAAGCCTGACTAGCTGAAGCTATTTCCTCCATGGAAGCCAATTGTTCTTCAGCCGCGGCTGAAACACTTTCAGCCTCACTTGCCGATTCTTTGCTAAGATCATCAATATTTGTTACTGAATTCACTATCTGTTGACTCCCCAAAGCCACTGCCTGTATCGCTGAAGAAATTCCTTTTACTTGTATCGAGACATCTGTTACAACTTTAGCAATCTCTTGAAAAGCCACGCCTGCAATATTAACAACTTCTGTCCCATTCTTCACTTCACGTGTGCCATGATCCATAGCTGCAACAGCACTATTAGTATCTGTTTGTATTTCTCCTATTAATTGAGCAATTCTTTGCGCCGCTTCTTGCGATTGTTCTGCCAATTTGCGAACTTCTTCTGCAACTACAGTGAATCCTCGCCCCTGCTCTCCAGCTCTGGCAGCCTCAATTGCTGCATTCAATGCTAACAAATTTGTTTGCCCAGCAATTCCCGAAATGGTCTCAACTATCAACCCAATTTCTTTAGACCGTTCACCTAATTTTTCAACAACGTGTGCCGAGGTAATAACGGCTTCCTCAATTTGATTCATTTGCTTTACCGCTTTTCCTACAGATTGATCTCCATTTTTTGCTTTTTCTGCTGCCAAATTTGATTGTTCTGCTACAATATAGGCATTATCAGCGATTTGTTTTATATTAGCGGATAGTTGCTCCACCACCACCGATGTGTTGCTTGCTGCTTTTAATTGTTTATGGGTTCCTTCTGCAATCTTTGTAATAGCAGTGGAAATCTGATTTGCTGCTAACGCTGACTGCTCTGCACTAGCAGTCAATTCTTGTGAAGAAGCCGCCACCTGTTCAGTCGCACTGAGAATTTTTCGAATAAGATTTTGCAAGCTTTGTGCCATTTTTCCAAACCCCTGACCCAATCTTCCAATCTCATCATTTGATTGAATTTGCACATTCGTATCAGAAATATCACCATTGGCTATATGGTTAGCTATTAATTCCAATTGTTGAATTGGTTTGGCAATGCGACGGGAAACCCAGATAATAAACGCTGCTGTTATAAGCAATACCACGATAATTGTAATAAAAGACATTTTGGTGAAAGCAGACATTTCTCCTGTCATTTCAGTTGTAGGTACTTTCAACTCAAAAGACCAACTGGTTCCTCTCACTGGCGTGAACGATACCATTTTATTGATACCGTCAGTATCCTCATAATCAGCTACTCCCGTTTCACCATTAACCATTCTTTCACACACTACTCGAATAGCCTGCGGAGTATTTTTATCTGCCATTGCATTTTCCTTCATGATCTTTTCTTTATCAGGATCCAAAATAGTCAACCCATCGTTTTGTAAAATACGAGCATAGCCGGTCTGCCCTACTTTTATATTGGACACCTGCTTAAAAACTTCTTCTAAATTAATCTGCCCTGATAATATCCCTGTTATATGTCCGTTAGTTCGTACAGGAACCACTGCATTAACCATTAAATTACCAGTGTCTTTCGAAACCAATAAATCCGAAACAGAGTTTTCTCCTTTTATGGATTTTTGAAAATAGTTACGCTGCGTGATATTTCCTGTAAATCCAAATGAATTAATATAATTCCCATCTAGACTAGCATAGGTAATGCCCTCAAAATGTTTATTATTTTTCATAACAGTAGCCAAAAAAACTGTAATATCGCTTTTATTCCCGCTTTGCACGGCTGGTGATACAGCTATCCCAGAAAGTTCTGCCTGATTATTTTCTAGCCAATTGCTAATCTTATCAGCCGCTGTAACAGCTTCTTTGCTCATATTATTATTAATGTTTTCAATAATAATATTTCTTGCCTTCCAATAGTTCAATCCACCTAAAAACATCATCGCTACAAAAGAAAGGCTAAGAATAGCTACCATTAATTTAGTTTGTATACTTTTCATATCAATATCTCCTTTCGCACTATAAATTAATTCAATATTGCCAATATTTAGTATTATTGTTATGTTTCAATATTTTGTTATTTTTTCCTGCAAGTTAAATAAATTAATACTCAGTTGATAACCCTGATTCCTATGATCATTTAATGTGATATTCAATATTACGTTAATTAAATAAATATTTTATTTTGCTATAGCATACCCCAAAGATAATGCCGTTATAGCTTCCCAATATATTCTTTAATCTCTTTATATTTTAGACCAGCTTGACAGCCTTGCTCGGCTTGTTCTATCTTTGTCACATAATCACCACCACCTGAGTGTTTGTTTTGGGATATTAAAAGACACCTTAAATTCCTTCATAATGTCTTTTATTACAAGACTGTTCCCTTATCAGTAAAAAACCTAATTCAAATCATATTTAAACCATATTCCAATACCTTCCAAACCATAATCAAATTTCAAAGGTCTATTATTATATACAGAGAAGATATTTGATATTTATTTATCTTCCATGAAAAGTTTAAGGCGGCGTTAATTATGAAAAATTTAGCAAAAAAAATCACCTTACTTACGCTTATGGCTTTAGTTCAAGTTGGTTTTGTAGCTGGTATTACAGAAGCTTCTTCATTGCATGCCGGTAATGGTCAAGTTCAATTTTATGATGGTGGTCCAGGCGGTCCTGATGGTCCTCCGCCGCCGCCTCCTGACGGTCCTAATGGTCCGCCACCACCAACTCCGCACCATCATCATCACTGGGATGATAATAATTGATACTATTGTAACAGATTTCATAATGAATGCTGATTGATCTCGGCAATAAAACCATTTAGAAGCGAGTATAAATTTATTTTATGCTCGCTTTTTTGCTGCCTATTCTAGACCAACCTGTTTATTTCTCAATAATGTTTTTATTTATAAAGATATCATTAATCAAATGAACTTCTAAGAATCAAATAGTATTATTAGATAAAGGAAATGAACTTCCTGGCTTTTATATTATCCATCTTCTTGTTGGAAATGATTAAAAAATAGATAATCATATAAATTTAAAATAATGAGGTGAAATTATGGAATATGGTCTAGCGTTACAGGCAATTACTAAAAGTGAACGAACTTATCTTTTGCGATATAAGCATCAGAAAGCACAATATCCGAAAAAGAATAACCCGAAAACCACGTTTTCTGATTTACTCCATAAAGCCATGATTGCAAAAAAATAAGTATAAAATTTGTAAGGTAGTGTTTCTTATAAAGATTTTAGCAAAAACACCTTACTGACACTTATAGTTTGAGTTCAAGTTGAGTTTGTAACTGGCATTAGAGAAGCTTCTTCGTTACATCCAAATAATAATTCTAGTTTTATGATCGCGGTGGTCTTTGGTACTCCCGATGGACCTCTAGTATGTTCTTCACCATTCACCACGCCCCCTCTTTACAAGCATAGATACTATTCGACAGTGTTCATAATGAATATTAATTCTTCTGAGTAGCGAGCATAAATTTATTTTATACTCGCTTTTTTAATACCATTAATTGCTCTTTCCCATTCGCCAAAATACCATCTCACAATCGCAAAAGTCAAAAGGTAAAAATACCCCGACTTTTACTATAAAAAATACAACTCGTCTGTATATATGAAAAATAGCCATGAATCCATATAATATAAGGACTCGTGGCTATTTCATGTTGCTTATTTTGCTATGAGCTTCTAAACTATATAGGATAGAGCCTGTATTAACTTTCTCTTTTTTTTAAATAATAATGATAATATAAATTTATTTCATTCAACAAAAAATAAATTAATAGTTCTCCTAATTCTTCTATTGTTTCGCCTTGTGCTTTAGGAAAAATCCAACCATGATCGCCAGCAATTGTAAATATAGTACCAATAAAAACCAAAGTAATATATGCTTTTGGAAAAGGTATCTCAAAAAATATTTTGCGCCAAGATATAGTACTCAATACTCCTACCCCTACAACCGCAACAAAGAATGCTATAACGATATCCATAAGCAGATAATATGGAAGTTGATCCATAGAAATAAATTCCGGTCTGTTTTCTGTCATTTTTGTTTGAAAGAATGCTCTGCCCCAACTAAGTTCTCTACCAATTAAAAGCAAGAACAATCCACTTACTGTTAACCACATACTATGAATTTCGTCACCATAAGATTGTTTATAAAAGATAAAGCTTGTTAAAAATCCTACCGACAAAATAAACACTTGTAAATTCTCTAAAAAACCATTTTCCCAACTTAGTTTTTCTGGCAAAATCAAAGATAAGGGTATAATTAATATGGCAAAAATAATACATAAATGTTTAGCAATATCAAAATATAAGGGAGTTATTCTTTTTCCACTAACTTCAAGCATCCAACTAAAACCTCCTCACTCCTCATATAAAAATAGTAAATAAGTATTTACTATTATAATACACAATTATTTACTATTTTACAAGAAAAAGCTACCAGCATGATTGCCAGCAGCTTAGATATTTCTATTTAATTTTAAAATCAAATTGCCCCATCAGAACTGGTGTGCTCTAATTTTTCTTAGAGATAGTGGATGGTGTCGGTTTTTCTACTCCCAGAGTAGGGGGTGGTTCTATGACAGATTATGAAACGTTATCTTTGATGATACCTTTTGGTATACTGATTGTTGCCATTTTTTCATTCCGTAAATAACGGCATGAAAAAACCGTCTAAACGGTTAAGCGGATTCTTTTCAAAACAACAATTTAGAGGAGAGCCGACGCAGCCAAACATCAACCATCTCTTCACGCATATTATAGCACTCAAAAATATTCATATCAATAATTTCAAAAACTTTTCTAGGTGCTACAGGTTTTGTTCTATAAGCACCTTTTTCACTTTCTATTAATATAACATATAAATATTGGATGTGATTCCCGAAATATCAACATCAAACAATATAATAATAGCACATAAATAAAAGTTAGTTAAATTAGTTCAAATCTATAATAGATTTTGCAAATATATCTTAGATCGTAACTATTCAGTAGCCTCAATCCAGATAGCTTTTTCTGCATTGCCAGCCAATGCGAGTTCAATTGCTTTATAGACATTTACGCCATGTTTTTTCGCACTACTGAGGTAGGATCGTATTAAAGCATAATCTTTTGCGCCTTCCATCGTCCGGAAACAGCCGCTGACTTTCACTTTGACTTTCAGCATACGGATATCTCGTTCTGCTTGATTGTTATCGAAAGGAACGAGAAAGTTCTTGATAAACAAAAAGACTTCTCCCTTGCATGCTATAAGTCGATCCGCGAGTGCCCTTGTCTTACCTCGTTTCGCTCTTCCGCGCTTTCCCGGTTCTTTTTCTGGAATTGGATTTTGTTCTACAGCTTCTTGTAGGAAATAATCATATGCCAAAGAAAATTTGTGCTGATATTCCCGTAGTTTATTGTTACCAAAATAGAATTTCACAACAGATGAACTGTGTAGAAAAATATTATCATTACACCTGAAAGTAACTCAAGAAAAACAAATGCAAAAAAGACTCCGTGCAAGCCACACGAAGCCTTATAAAATACTACTGGCAGAGAGGGTGGGATTCGAACCCACGGTACCTTGCGGTACGTCTGATTTCGAGTCAGAGACCTTCGACCACTCGGACACCTCTCCGTAAGTGTTCTATAGAGAACATAAAATATTATATCATATAATACTAGAAAATAAAATACATAAAGCTAGTTTTTTCAAAAAAATCCTTTTTTATTGAATTGAATTGAAAAGTTAAATTCCAGTTTACTTTTGCCTATAGTAGAATTTACTTATGCAAAAATCAATATAGAAAGTCCTTTACTTAAACAAGGTCAATCCATTCACCATGTTTGCGCCACTCATGCAGACTCCATTATGCTCGATCAGAAAACAATCTACAACTATGTACAATATGGCCTGCTTTCTGCTGAAATTATGG